>Ga0209123_1001528_pt1 | contig 22542 bp, 15 predicted proteins | sample BarGraIncu00431A_FD_184500 | JGI IMG/M metagenome (GOLD analysis project Ga0209123, IMG submission 184500) | Arctic peat soil microbial communities from Barrow, Alaska, USA - Barrow Graham LP Incubations 004-31A (SPAdes) (version 2) | ecosystem: Environmental > Terrestrial > Soil > Wetlands >...
TATCTGCCCAGGGAATTAATGCTCCGATACCACTTTCACTTCTATCTTTATCTGAAGTACCCAGAATGGTCAGGTTAGGAAATACTCCATGAATGTTGATAGTATTGTCTGTTGATTGGCTTGAATCCTTATTTATTTGTGAAAAGGCAAAATTAGAAACAAGAATTATTAACAAAAGGATCAAAGAGAATCTTGTTTTCATATATCAATTACTTGTTAATTAATAATTACTTCTAATTTTACAGAAACAGGTTCATTGTTGAACCCTTTAGAAGAGAGTTCAACCGTATAATTCCCACTCTTGCTATACGAATGAAAAATCTCATCCTTAATTGTTTGAATGGCTGTTCCATCACCGAAATTAATCAGCACATCCGTTTTTGATTTAATTCTGTTCCAAAAAAGGATATTCTGACCAGTTTTAATATTCCTGATAGGGTAGTAATAAGCCCATCCGTAAGCGATCTCTTTAGTTGAATTCAGATCGTTTACACGAACTTGCAGAAAGTCTTTATCAATATCACCATTTACTGTTTTTACAAGTAACTCTTCAGAATAATATCCCTGTGTTTCATATTTTATTTTTATAATCGGTTGGTTGACTATTGTACCATCATGCAACCGCCACTGATACGTTTTTATTTTCTCATTATTGCGGCAAATGCTACGAGATGCATCTAATTCAATTGAATCACCTGTATTTGCAAAACGGTAACCACCGGCAACAGCAAGCAATTTGTCATCATATTTTCTAAAATAGGCTTCGATAAGATAGGGAAAGAGTGACATTGTGTAACCATTATAGTTTATTCCTAAATGCACATGAGGATCCATCCATTGCGAGTGTTTCCCGTTCCAGGTCATGCCTGTTTTAGCTAAACACTGACCTTTTTTTACCTGTCTGCCTATCAATAATCCGGTATCAATACTTTCTATATTACAATGATAATAATCGAATTCAATTCCATTTTGTTTCCTGATCAGGATTTTATTCGAATTGTCACCTTCGGGAAGCGGGGAATTAATGACTTCCCCATCAGCCCATGCACATACATCTAATTTGTCGGGAATTGCCCCCAAATCTTCGCCCCGGTGATAATACAATGCATTAAAAGGAACCAGCGAGGACCAAGTATTATTATAAGAAGCTGAACGCCAACGGTAATCATTCACCGGAAATTCCAGTTCAGAAGGATTTCCCCAGGGTTCATTTTCAAGACAGACCGAAATCCGAACCTCTTTATTCATTTTCTTAACAGGATCGAGATTCGGTATTTCATCCATTTTTTTGACCGCCTCAACGTATATTCTCAACCCTTCAACGGTTACCGGCATTTGATAAGGTCGAAGCATTAACGTAAACATTTTTCCCGAAACCATAATATCTACCTCAGCTTTATAATAATTACATCGCCCAAGCGAATCGGGAATCCAATTATTATGCTCGGTAAATAATCGAACTTCTTTTAAAATTAGAGTTCTGGTAATTCGTTTGTTTTTGAACCTACGATCAATAACCATTGAATCTCCCTTGTTTAATTCAAATACAAAAGGATAACCGGGTAGATTCATGACTACGCCCGATTGTTCGTAAACAGAATTCTGTTTAGAAACAGAAAAAGCAGTAAACTGAACGCTTGGCAATGAAAGGGTAAATACCAAAATAATGATTGGTTTGAAATTCTTAACGGGTATCATTTTACTTAACATATAAATTTGGGTGAACGCATTTAAAATACTTATTATATCAATATTGTCCTGTTCAATAACCTGACAATAATGAAATGTTTGTCAATTAGTAGTGAATTATTACAATAATCATGTCCATCACATTTGTTCCTGTTGATCCTGTAATAATATGTCCACCAAACCGTTTGAAGAAATGATATGAATCCGAATCATTCAGATATTTTTCAGGATCAATATTATTTGCCAGGGCATCTTCACAAGTTTTGCAGTTAACTTCGGCACCGGCAGCATTTGTAGGTCCATCGGTGCCATCGGTACCCGCACAGAGTATAGTTATATTTTGTTTTCCAGCCAATTTCGTTGCACAATACAGAGCCAAATGCTGATTACGCCCACCAAGCCCTTTGCCTTTGACCTTTATCGTTGATTCCCCTCCAAAGAGCAGACATACAGGTTTAATAATATCAGACGATTTATCGTACTCATCAATTGTCTCCAACACATACCGGGCTACATGAGTGTAATCACCCTCCAACATATCATTGACTATATAGGCTGAATAGCCAAGTTCCAGTGCTTTACGCATGGAAGCTTCCAATGCCACTTTATTGTTTCCAACAATCATATTCTGCACTTTTGAGAAAACAACATCTCCGGGTTTCGGTGTTTCAGGAATCTGACCTAACACTCCTGCCAGAATATATTGCATCACATCAGACGGCATTTTTCCCGTAAGTTGATAATTTTTAATCACATCAAGTACATCGGAAAAACTGGAACTGTCACCAACAGTCGGTCCGGAAGCAATTACATCTACCGGATCGCCAATCACATCCGATAAAATAAGACTGACAGTTGTTGCCGGATAAATAGCTTTTGCCAGTTGACCGCCTTTCACGCCTGAAAGATGTTTGCGAACAGTATTTATTTCCTTAATATCGGCACCGCATTTTACCAGCAAATCATTAGTCAGAACCAGATCATCGAGAGTTGCTCCTTGCGGGAAATCAGCCATAAGAGCAGAAGCTCCTCCGGAAATAAGACAAATAACCAAATCCTTTTCTCCAGCACGATGGGCAATTTCCAGTATGAGTTTTGTAGCCTCTATTCCATGCTGATCGGGTAGCGGATGACCTGCTTCGATTAGTCTGAGCTTTTGCAATTCACTACCGTGACCATATTTTACCACTACCAAGCCACCGGTAATAAAATCACCTAAAATCAATTCCATTTCCTTTGCCATCAGAGCCCCTGCTTTTCCGGCAGCTATAATGTATACGTTTTCGAAATTCAGGAGTTGATATTGATGTTCCAATATATTTAGTATACTGTCAGTCAATTTAACCTGCGACCGAATAAGTTTACCGGGCAATACGCTGTCTACTCCTGATAGGAATATCTGCTCTGCAACTGTTCTTGTTCTTGTTTTTGTTTTCATTGATTTAAAGAATAAACCACGACGTTAAAATGACACAAAGAAATACCGTAATACCCATGATAATTGTTGCTGTAGAATAAACCCTGAGGGTGGTATTGATATTTATTCCGGAAAAACGTGTTATAACCCAAAAATAGGCATCGTTGGCATGTGAAATCATCATAGAGCCTGCTCCCATTGAAATCATGGTTAATAATTTACCTGTTTCGGTTTGCAAACCAAGAGCGGGAAGCATAGGAGCAACAAATGATGCCGCCGTAATAATAGCTACCGTAGAAGAGCCCTGAGCTGTTTTCAGGATAGCTGCGATAAGAAAGGGAACTGCCAGTCCTAAACCCGTATTGACCAACAATTCGCCAATATATGCACCGACGCCGGTTTCTTTGATTACCAAACCAAACATTCCACCCGAAGCAACAATGATCAAAATAGGTCCGGCTTTTTCTATTGCACTGTCAAACAACAGATTTATACTTTTTATCCCACTGTTTTTTATCAACAGAAAAGAGAGTATTACGCCTGCCAAAAGCGCCATAACAGGTTGACCAATAAAGACAATGCTCTTAACAAAAAAGTTACTTTCAGGGAAGTCAAACACTTTCATCAGAGAACCTAATGCAATCAGCACTAACGGAGCAATTATCGGAAGTAATGAAAGACCAACGGCAGGAAGATCTTTTTGTTCCGGGATTTGCAAATTATTTTCGGGCAATTCATCTTCATAAGCAGGTTCATTCCGAGTCATCCATTTAGTATAGAAGAAAGCAGCTAAAACCGCCGGAATGGCATATAACGTACCAAGTAAAATCAGATGACCAACATTCACATCTATTATCCCAGCAGCCGCCAAAGCTCCAGGATGAGTTGGAAGCAAACAATGAACGGAGTATAATGACGTCGCTAATACAATGGTTACAAAAGGTAATGCTATTTTCGATTTGGTACTAAATGATTTGGCCAACCCGCTCAGGATAATAAATCCTGAATCGCAAAAAATGGGCATTCCGGCAATAAATCCTGTAATACCAAGAGCTGCAGCAGCTTTACTTTTACCTGTTTTTGAAAGCATGTAGTTGGCGATACTCACAGCTCCTCCCGATTTTTCAAGTATAACCGCAATCATAGCTCCAAAAATAATCAGGAAACCGATGGAAGACATTGTACCTCCAAAGCCATCTTTCATAACACTGATCACATTACGACCTGGCAATGCAGTCAGAGCCAGCAGCAAAGAAACTGCAAAAAGTGACACGAAAGCATTCAGCTTCAAAACTGATGTAAGCAAAACGATTAACACTATGGCAATCAATACTAAAACCGAAACGGTAATCAAACTCATAATTAAATATTTATATATTTACACTATCAACCGACATAAATTAAAAGCCGGTTTATTTTTATATAAATCGAAAGAAACAAAATAATTGAAATTGACTTTATACATGGGACTCAACTATAATTTGCTTAGTTTTATCTGGAAATAAGATAAATACAATTTTTTTGAAATTTTACTTACATTCAGCCATTGAAAACACTTTTCCATGTTTATTCCCCATCTGAAATTCCAGCGTTCCACCGTTCAATATTTGTTGGTGTGTAATATATCCTCGGATATCTTCTTTACCGTTCAATAAAACTTTTTGTATATAAATGTTTTGATCGGATAAATCTCTGGCTACAACTGTAAATGTTTTCTTATTGGGTAAATTGATTGAAACCTCACTAAACAGAGGAGTTCCAAACACATAATTACCATCAGCCGGATTAACAGGATAAAATCCTAAAGCACTAAATACATACCATGCTGACATTTGTCCCATATCTTCATTTCCACAAAGACCATCAGGCTTATTTAAATAAAACATTGTCATTATTTGATGAACTTTTTCCTGTGTTTTCCATGGAGCACCACCATAATTATACAGATAAGCTACGTGATGGCTCGGTTCGTTTCCTTGGGCATACTGGCCAATTAAACCACTTACGTCGATTGGCGTATTTTTATCGAGGGTAGAATTCACAGAAAATAAAGAATCCAATTTGGTAACAAACCTCCTTTTACCACCTATACCATTTACGAGAAATTGTATATTCTGAGGAACAAACCAAGTATATTGCCAAGAATTCCCTTCAATAAAATCACTGTTCGCATTAACGGCATTATACGGATCAAAATCTGTTCTAAAATTACCTTTAGAATCTTTTCCACGCATAAAACTAGTCGAAGGATCAAACACATTTTCATACGCTTTACCACGTTTTGAGAAGTAATTATAATCTTCTGTTTTGCCCATTTTTTTTGCCATTTGCGCGATGCAATAATCATCAAAGGAATATTCTAATGTTCTGGTTACAGAAAAAATTGGTGCCAGATCACGCGGAATATAATTGTATTTTTTTAAGTATGAAATATCAAAATCGTTCTGCATTGCACTTTTCTTCATTGCCTCGAATGCCTTTTCTGCATCAAAGCCTCCAATTCCTTTCAGGTAAGCATCCACTATTACCGGAACAGAGTGGTATCCCATCATGCAGTTGGTTTCGCTATTACACAGAGGCCATACTGGTAATAATCCGTATTCGTTGTATTGCGCCAACATTGAATTAATAATATCGGTGACTTTTAACGGCGAAATAATTGTATACAAAGGATTTGCGGCACGAAAAGTATCCCAAAGCGACAAGCCAGTAGTCATGATAAATCCTTGCGCTTTGTGAATTTTATGGTCAAAACCCATGTATCGTTTATCCACATCGCTGGCAGTAAATGGAGCCAAGCATGCATGATAAACTGCTGTGTAAAATGTTTCTTTATTGGCTTGATTCTGATCATTCACTTCAAATGTCTTGAGAATTTTATTCCAATCCTGATCTGCTTCCTTTGCGACCCGATCAAAATTCCAGTCAGGTATTTCTGAATCTACATTTCTAAGGGCTCCTTCAACATCAACTCCTGAAATTCCAACCTTTACAAGCAAAGATTTTTGTTTCTGAATATCGAAAACCAAATTGGTTTTTATAGCCTTCCCCTGCACTTCTTTAACGTTATCTACAATTTTTCCGTCGACAAAAAATGATGCATTCCGGATAGGTTGTGATAACCTGGCAGCAAAAAAGACTTTATGCCGAACCCAATATTTTTCACCACTTTCGCCCCATCCTTTCGATCTATGGTAACCTACAATCAATGTGTCATTCACAATTTTCATGGAACCATCGAGGATTGAATCGGTTATAAAACTATGTGCTAAATCAATAATCAAATTTCCCGGCTCATTCTTGCTAAAGGTGTAACGATGAAAACCGGCTCTTTGTGTTGCTGTCAGTTCCGCTTTAATCTGGTAATCATCAAGCATTACCGAATAGTATCCTACTTTTGCAATTTCATTTTTGTGAGAGAAACGCGAACGATATCCACTATCAGGGTTTTCACGAGTTCCGGGATTAAATTTAACTTCACCAATTGTTGGCATTAATAAAATATCGAGCAACTCACCTCGGCCTGTTCCGCTTAAATGTGTATGACTAAAACCCATTATACTGCTGTCGGAATAATGATAACCTGAACACCAGTCCCATCCTTCATTGTATGTATCGGGACTCAGTTGAACCATTCCAAACGGCACAGTTGCTCCAGGAAAAGTATGTCCATGGCCAGAAGTCCCAATCATTGGATTTACGTAAGTTGTAAAAGAGATAGATTCGTTTTTATTACAACCGAATAAAGTCAAAGCTAGCAGGCTAATTATTATATTGTTGGATTTCATATTATTGAGATTCTAAGTTTATTTACATAATTGTTCGTTAACGGAAATATGATTTTTTTTTATTGTTTTTACATTTTCAATCGAATAAGGTCTCAAGTCATTTCCTGTTATAAGGTTCATCCTTTCAATGTCCAGAAAGTTACCAGAATTGAAATTTAGAATAGGAGATTCACTTTTCTTGCTAAAAGTTACATTTTTGAGTTCAATTTTATTGAAATTCATGGCATTGAAAAGAGCCGGTGATAAGAGTTTTGCATCTTCAAACAAATCGCCTTTATAAACGGCACCTTCGCGAAAGCTAAACGATGAATTCTCCACCTTCATTTTGAACTTTAAATCCTGATCTCCAATAATGTTGAAAGCTCCAAGAATATTGTTTGCAGTCACATTTTCAAATTTAACGTTAGTCAGTGGTTGTCCTGTTTGCCACAACCCATCCTTGAAATTATACACAAAAAAATGATCGACATTTTCAACCGTCACATTTTCAATTAACCAATTTCCGCTAACTAATTTTGAATTTTCATCTTTAGGAGAAAAATAAACAAAAGCAGCCAACATATTGTTCCGTTTCTGTATTTTATGCACCGATTCACCCGGTCCCCATAATTGGCAATTCTTTACCGTAAAGTTGTAACATCCCATTCGAAAACCGTTACAGGAAGTATTTATTTTGCAATTGGTGATTAAAAAATCACGATTATCATTACCTGCAAATGCATCATCGCCTGTTCGGAAATCGCAATTATCAACTTTAAAATTATTGCAGAAACGAGTATGTAATCCATCATGTCCACAACGAATAGAAACTTTATCAACAACTCCGTTGGAACAATAGCGGCAATTGATAGCCCAGTTTGCTGAATTTTTAATCGTAAAATCCTTAAACGAAATATTTTTACATTTAATCAACCTGATACAATGTGGCCCGCGAAATCCTTCTTCACCTGTTGGATTGTAGCAGTTAACTCCGTCGATAATTCCTTCGCCGATTATGGCAATATCCGAAAGCTCTTTTCCGTAAATGAAAGCATCGTTTTCGTAGTCTTTATAGTTATCACTTCCCTGTAGCATTGCATCTTTCTCAAATTGTAAAGAGACATGACTCTTCAACTGAATTGAGCCTGAAATATATGTTCCGGTTGAAAAAACGACACTTCCTCCACCTGCATTGGCACAGGAATCAATTGCCGACTGGATTTTTTTTGTCATCAATCCCGTCTTATCAGGAGATAATATAACCCTTGTCTTACCAGTATTTGGATCCTTCATTCCAACAAAGCAACCAGCCAATAATAACAGGGCGATTGGAAATACAATGTGATTTTTGTTCTTCCAAATTTTATTTCGTAATCCGTTCATATTATGTATTTTCATCCTTTTTTATTTTTCAAATCCAAATTCTACTTCATTCGCCCAATGCTCTTTCCATGAAGCATGAAAGGCACGGGAGTTTCTTTTCGAAACACTTCGTTCGCGAGCCAGCTCCATGCAATTTCCCATATTTCCGTTATCGTTTATTCTGAATGAGAATTTGATTGTTTTGCCTGCATCAAGGGTTTTTTTTACATCGGGTAATTCGCTCCAAGGTATGGCACACTCGGTAATACGTGTGTTCCCTTCATGTGTAATGGCTAACTTTCCATTTTTCACAGCTCCATCAAAAGGTGATTTCGGTTGACGCGGATAAAAATGTTTTTCGGGCATTCCGGGAACTAACAAACGCCAAATTTCAGTTCCTCCACCATATTCCGGTGCAACCTGATTGAGTGCGTATTCGTAATCTGTACATTTGTAACCTACGTATTTAGGCATGGTTCCTTTTGGGGTTGATCCATAGCCATCTTCTCCGATCGGAATTACATTAAATGCAATCTGTACGTTATCAGTCGCATAACCCATTCCCGAGCTATTGTCCGGCAATACCGGATCTTTTCGGTAAGTAAAATGACGAACTCCTTCAGGCCATTTTAATGGAATAAGCACATTATTATCTGTTGCTTGCGCATTAATATCATCGGGTAAGCTTGGATCGCTACCAAACACCCAACATCCATCTTTTCCATAAACACCTTTCCAATTTCCTTTGGTATCAAAATCCTTTTTTACCGGAAAAGCAGAGCTTGTGCCGGTTACAGCATTCGATGTTTTATCAAAGAAAACACCAGCCAGCTTTACATTGTACCACCAGTTACCTTTGAAAGTAACCCTGATGTTTCCTGAAAGCTCGTAAACCAAGTAGCATCCGTCCCAAAGTTTATCACAATAGTCACTTGTGATAAGGGCATTACTATTTAAGTCCCAAAATTCTATTTGAGTTTGATAAGTATCTAAATTGGGCAAATAGAAAGCTACTTGTGTGGTTTTATTGGTTGGAAGGTTTAAATCAATTCCAATTCCAATATTATTTTCATCCGGTTCCCAATAATGCATCAACCGGCCTGATCCAGTTGGATTTTGTAATGCTGATTGATTATTCTCATCCGCTTTTCTTTGTCCATCTTTTTTTCTGAACGACAAGTTGATATCGGGTTTATAAGCAATGTCAGGGTAGAAAAATTCATCGTCATCTCGGGTTTCAAAACGATACGTTCCGGGATGTGGTGTATTGTCTGCTACTTTTGCTGCAAAATAAAAATATTGATCGTCGTATGCCAAATAACCGTTTGCTAAACCTTCTGATTTCGTATCGAACTCTTTAAATGGATACCATGCAGCCTCTGTTATCGAAAGACTCGACTTCCCTGAGGAAATAGTCTGTGGAAGACATTTGTTCCAATCGTCCAACTTGCCATCGATCTTCGGAGATAGTTTTGAAATCAGATTCACGTGCATTTCCTCGTAGTGAAATGTTTTTCCATCTTTTCCTGCATCAAAAATCACATCAAGCGGATAGACATTATCAGGCGTTGAATTTCCTCTTATCACTTGTAGTGGAATCATCTTTGTTTCATTGGGTTTCAATGTTATTTTTGGAATTGCTTTAATTGACAATTCTCCCAATTTGATTGTAAGCGCACCGGATACCGATCGATTCAAAATATTGGTGAGTTGAAGTTCCATAACTGGTTTTTCCTCAATTTTGCCAACCATATCTTTTGCGATTATTTCTACCGGTTCATATCCTTCAATTATTCCTCTTTTTAATGCAGAAGTTAAGCGTGTAAACGATCCTTTTGAACCATCTGTACGTAAGAAATACCCTTGAAATGAAAGGGGAATCTCAATTTTATTTCCTTTTGGTGCTACCTGATTTCCATAAAAATCATATAAAGAAAAAGATGGATCGGCTTTGATTGTCATTTTCCCACCAGTCAATGCATGATATTCTGTAAGTTTCTGATTCAGTTTTGCTCGTTCAGGAGAATTAGCAGGCAATTGGCTGATTTTTTTTCGAATTTCTTCCTTCTTAATAATTTCAGTTTCTCCACATACTCCACGGAAGAGTACATTTTCAGCTCCAAAAGCTTCGCCAATATCGCCAATCACTACTATTGTTCCATCGTCCGGTTTATTTTGATAGCCATCAAAACACATGACCCACGGTAGACCATTTTTGAAAAGCAGTTCTTTAAAATCACGTTCGCCAATCATATTTTCCACTGCTCCCATAGCTGCCGCAGGAGACCACACATTTGGAACTGCATCAATTTCTTTGACTCCATCAATAGTTCGTATCCGTTGTTTCGTTCCTTCGCCGGTATGTGGTCTGGAAATCATGTATCCACCATAAATTCCCATTGAGCGGTCATATCCTGCTGAACGATTCGTGGCCACAACTGTTGCAATTCGATCGTCCGTGTTTCCAACCCAGCTTTCGGTATCCCATATCTGAACACGTCCTTTATAATCTTTTCGGTTGTTCCACTGCGGATAAAGACAAGGTGATTCCATTCCCTGATAGTGAATGGAAAGAAAATCGAAGATAGGCAGAAACTTCATGCTTCCATCACTGAATAACTTATCCCAGGCATTAGAATTAGAGTCACAACCGCCAATCAACACATCTGCTCCTTCTTTGCGTGCCTCCAACACACCGTTTGCCATGGCAGTATAAATCTCGCGAAAACGAAGCATATCTGATTGCCAGCCTGAAATAGAAATTCCTTCCCAAGGTTCGTTCCACAAACTCACGGCGGTAACGCAACCCTTTGGCCAACCGTTATTGGTGCATATATTTTTTACAAATTTCTGAAAATCATTATCCAGCTCAGGCAGCCAAACGTAATCCTGCTTGGTTTTCAGAAAAATATTTTTATCATCAAGAAATGAGCGTGGAGTTCCCAGCGGTATTAAGGTCGGACCTTCCATGAACATAAGCAATACAGTGATATTTTTATCCTTATATTTCTTTAGTTTCATATTTAGCTTTTCCATTTCAGCAACGTAATCCCTACTTGTAGTTGGAATGTATGGAATTCCCATACGGATTGCCTGAACACCAATGCGGCTAAGAAAATCCTCTCCAATTTCGTCCAAAGACTGTTTGGGATATTGTATCGCTACTGGATTAGCCTTGAAAGTACGAACCACACTGGTTACCAATCTTCGTCCATGTTTCCCCAAATCAAGCACAATGGCATAACCACCAAAAGTTTCAGGTATATTTGGTGCAACATCAATATCTATAAACCCATTGGCAGCGATATCAATCTTTTCAGGAATAGATTGTATATCTGCAATTTTGAACATTTCGGGCAACCACACATCATTTGGGACTCCTTTCGATCCGTATTGTATAACTTCAATCTTGGCATTTTCAGAAATTAGATTATTTGTATTGTTAATTATCTGAAATGTGAATTTAGGTTTTTCGTCAGGCCATAAAGTATTTGCAGAAGCAGAAGATCTGATACAATACACATCGAAATCGTAAAATCGTTGATTATTTTTAATATTCAACACTTTCTCATAATTAACCCAGTCAACAGGATCTTTCATCTGTGCACTGATTTCTTGAAAAATAAAAAGAGAAAAAAGGAATAATATTAAAGCTTTAAATTTCATTTAAATGGTTTTTTATTCTATTTCTTAGATTTAATTTGTTGACGAACTAATTTTAGGAGGTTTTCATTTCCTACTACTATTTTTGTTTTTTGGGGAATAGATATTAAATACCAATTTTCAACATAACTGATTGATTCTCCCGGCTGCAATTTTTGGTAATTACCATGATTTTCAAGTTCAATATAGCTTTTATCTTCTCTAACATAAATCTCGACTTCGCCTTGTTGGGGAGAGTAGTTTTCAGTATTTATGTCCTGAAATTGCTTTACAAACAGTATCCCGTTTAATGCATAAGCAAGCCATTCTTCTTTAGCTGTGGAGAATAATTTCAGGTGTTCAAGGGTTGATTTTTTATCGACATAAATCCAATTAATTCCATCTTCTTGGATATCTATTTTTAAATTAGAAAGTGGAACTTCACCTTCTCCACCATCCGGGAAAAATATCAATCCGCCACAGGGAACGCGTGAAACATCCCATGCTCCTACCGATTTTGTTGAATCAGTAATATTTATAATCAAATATTCTATGTGAATACTCTGATCTTCATTTACCTTCCAACTTTTCTCAAATTGAAACCCGCTTTTGGGATCTGGCTTACTTATTAACTTCAGGAATTGTCCTTGTTTCTCAACGACATAATCCTGATTATCCAGAACATCAAACGGTGGCCAGCCCCAATCACTCTGAGGGGCAGTCCATAGTGTGGAACCATAGTTTTCATGTTCAGAAGATTGAGTCAACATCTCCGTTCCACGATATTTGTATGAAATTATTCGTCCTCCTTTTGTCGATATTCTCATCACGGTACTACCTGATTTGAGTTCAAAAATATGTTTTTCTGTGTTTTGAACAGACGATGATTTCTTAGCTGCCAAAACAGAAGAAATTATTAAGAAGTAAATAAGAAACAAATAAAGTATTCGATTCATTTGTTTTTTATTACTAAAGACTTAATCTTATCCACTATTTATCTTATTTTTTTAAATGGAAGAAAAGTACTGAATGTCCTTCGATAGAAACGGTCTTCATTTTAGTAGTTGTTCCAACATTTTTGTGCTTCCATATGTCAAATACTTTCATGTTCCCTTTAATTCCAACTGTTTCCCAAAGTGCAGTGAAATCATATTTTTTTTCATTTCTATTGAAGAAAATGACAGCAACATCTCCATGATCCAGAGGTTTACTCCAAATTTCAAAATCTCCATCATCATATACTTTTTTACCCTGGATACTTTCCTTATCTTGATTGATAGCAATTGCATCTTTATTTAAAAGAATATTTTTTGTCGAATCGTTCATGTTTCTAATATCATTGCCTGCCATCAATGGTGAAGCCAAAATACACCAGAAACTAAAGTGGGCTATATATTCATTATATTTCATGTTGCCATTCCCAACTTCAAGCATATCCGGATCGTTCCAATGGCCAGGACCAGCATATTTCTCAAGTCCAACCTGCATATCAAGGATTGTTGTCCAACCCATTCCACCCCAGTCTTTCTTGCAATCCCAGCAATCCTGAATATCACCTGTTGTACGCCACAAATGGCCGACGTTTTGTGCCCATGTATAAGGACGGCTATTGCCCCATTCACACATACTAAAGACGATTGGACGTCCACTTTTTGAAAGTGCGTTACTCATATCGGTATAAGCTTTAACCGGGTCAATCCCATACGAATTACACCAATCATATTTCAGGTAATCAACTCCCCATTCAGCGTAAGTATTTGCATCAATCACTTCGTATCCGTTGCTTCCCGGACGTTCCTGACATGTTCTTATTCCTGCACATGAATAAATTCCAAATTTTAAACCTTTTGAATGGATGTAATCACCCAAAGCTTTTATGCCTGAAGGGAAACGTGTCGAATCAGCAACGATTTTGCCTTTGGAATCCCTTGCAATCTGCCAGCAGTCGTCAATAACGATGTATTCATAACCGGCATCTTTTAATCCATTTGCAACAAAAGCATCAGCCATTTCTTTAATCAGTTTTTCGTTAACATCGCATCCAAATTTATTCCAACTATTCCATCCCATTGGAGGAGTAGGTACTAAATTAGGTGTTTTCTGTGCTGATAATGTAAGAGTGAAAAAGAGGATTACTAATAAAATAAGTTTTTTCATGTTTTTAATATTAATTAGTTTATTGATTTTCGGACAATACAAAGTATCATGACCGATTTTGATGTATTTGCGTTAGTTATTTTCAATTCTTTATAATCATGGAATTAACAGATCTATTGTCATATGATAATCTTACTATGTACTGTCCTGATTTTATATTGCCTAAATCAAGTTTATATACTTTTGACTTTTGTCTATCAGAAATAAGTATTTTTCCAGTTAAATCAAGAATTTCAATCAGACAATTTTGCTCTGTTTCATAATTATTTATTATAATATAATCGGATGCAGGATTAGGAAATATAGTAATCCCATCTTCAAATATCATTTTTTTAGTACTTGTCTCTATTGATGAACTGTACATTTTTTTTAGTTTTTTATTCGTAAAATCAATTGTCCATAAGTTATTTTTATCGAAAGCCAAGCCTGACACTGTAAAATCTCCAAGATATAAGCTCCTGTTGGCAGAGCATTTTATCAAGGATATACAATTTCAAACTCCGAACCTAATTCTACTTCAAAATCACTGATTATATTAACTTCTTCAACTGCATCAAGAATTAGCTTTGCTCCATTTTCAACTCTGACGTTTTGGACGTTGATATTACCGCAATTATTTGTAATAGTTGTATTGGTGTCTACAATTTGATTGGTGAAATTGACTATTGTTGCTGTAAATTAACTCTCAATTCCTACAGCATACCAAGCATTTGTTACATTTACTACCTCTCGGCTACAAGCTCCATATAAATTAATTGCCGCCTGAATAGACGCATTTCTTGCAGTACTATAATTTGCTGTTGGATAAAGGTCAAGTAATGTACTGTAGGCAATTTGTTGAGCCTTATCTATACCAATACCTGTCACGTTATATACAATACCTTCATTGTTATCACTACCTCCTTGGGAAAGAAGATAAAACCAATAACTCAACACCGTAGAATTGCAGTGCATTTCACCGGAGCTACTCCAACATTGTCCTTGATATTTGGTTGGATGACAACCTTCATAAGCTAAACTACTTTTAGGATTTGACATGTCGCGTTGACAATTATAGTTGGGGATATTTTGAAATACCTCAATGGTTGTTCATATTGCCCTATATTTGGGGGGTTGTTATTTCTAATTTTTAATTCTCAAAAACAAATATGCTTCGCAGTCAGATTTATCGGGTTGATAATCAACAACAACATGTAAGGTGTCATTTCTTATTTTATCAAAATACCATCCTTCTATTTCTTGGTCATTATTTTGCATTACATACGTAGTATAACATGGTGGTCTAATGCCTATCCCATATTGATATACTTCTTTCTCTTTCCAACTATATGAAAACGAAGTGTTCAAAAGTCCATTCATAATCATATAATGTTCATCCTCATTTTCTGTTATTACAACATTATTATTAATATCTACAATGGTATTAGTTGGATGTAAGAGACCAAAATACCCCCATCTAGATACTTCAAGTACTTTCCATCTTCCTCGCACACATTCTTGAATTATAGACAATGGTTGTGCGTATAAATCTTCAATATTACTGAAATCCATACCGTTTTCATTATAACAATATACTTGTATATCATTGATAAAAATTACATTTACTTCGTTTTGTGAAATCCCATCTATTGTGTATAACACATCTGTATAGCATGTACAATTTGCTTGATTAGGAGAACCTTGCTGAGTAATTCTCATAACGCCGTTTACCAAAGTGTAAGTTACATTTACGGTAGTAAAATCACAAGTTACTTCAAAATCATAGTACACAATTTGTACGCCTTTATTGGTAAATTCTACATCTACTTTGTTCGAAAAGTTATCGCTTCTCAATATATCTTGCTGACATGGCGTAAAACTTACATTTGAAACTTGAGGTTCCTCTACATTCTTTTCACATGAAACAGCAAAAAACATACTTAAGCATAGTGTCGTTATTGCCGTAAACCATAGCTTTTTTTTAAATATTATTTTCATTTCACTTTGAATTAAATTATTATCACTAAGTTTTGTCATCAATCTCTACATTTGTCGTTAAATTCAACTACAACAAAGTATATTCCTTTTTTTAGTTACATGTAGTTCATGTCAGAAGATAATCGTTGATTTCTATAATCGCTGGATAAGTAGTATTCTCATCATGCTGCGTGCATTTATTGATAAATTACTTAAATACAGATTTTTAGTATATGCAGTCCATTTAACTCCATCATAACTAACTAATCCTTTGGACGTAGCTATCCATTTTACTCCATTATGATCAATGACGATTTTATTTATCTGATTTGATGGAAACTTAAATTCACCTTCTTCTTTTATACCATTATCACAACTAATAAATAAAAGAGATATAACGCTTACAATAAATAACTTTGATTTTAAAGATTTCATAATTTGATATTTGATTTCTATTCTTATTCTTTTATAAATAATTGTTTATACAAGCCTTCCCTACCCGAAATTTGCATTATATATATTCCTGAAGATAAAGTACTAACATCTATCTTTGCATTTTCATATTCAAACTTATTGGATAAAATTGCAACTCCAGATAAGTTATAGATTTCAATTTTATTAAAATGTTGGCTTTGATCATCTGTTTTGATGTTTAATGTGTTCTTTACAGGATTTGGCCACAGAAGATTATTGATTTGATACTTTATTGATTTAATAGCTGTATTTGTGGCTAAAACCGAATCATTAAGCGTTAATGTTCCAAATTCATTTGTGAAACGATAAAAAGGATATGATCCGCCGTAGTCATTGTGATTTGGAATAGTGCCAATCATATTATCACGAACTCCACTATCATCATCACAGTAAGCAATGGCAAATCCCATTATTTTATTTGCTGTTAGGGTTACAGGTGAATTTGAACTACTGTTTTGATTGTAATTTTTATCGAATATCTTGAATTCAAGCTCCCAGGTATATTTGTTTCCATCTTTAGTTATCTTCACTTTAACATGATCATCAAGGTTAAGTACATTGGCGGTATTACAATCAGAACCAAGATCAACAACATGATTAATACCATTGGGATCATCAAATGGGAGAATACTTCCGTTGGTATAATTGTTTTTATCGCGAGTAACAGCGGCAACATGATAAGCAAAAGCATTAAATGCATCAGCTCCACATTCATGTCCTTGTGGAGTATGATCCTCATCGATAAAAAACTCTGCGCAATCATCATCCCAATAATTATCGCTGGGATTTACCCTGTTGTCTACAAGCTTATCGTCTGTAATTTCCATCAAGACATATATCCTAGAAGCGTCCCATACAATTTTATAACGTCCATAGAAATCAGTGGAATCAGGTATGGTTGTCTTTCCATCGAAAGGTTGATTTATTAAAGCCCAACTAGCAGCTTTCCAACAGTTCTCATTAGCAATACCATCAATTACAGGTGGTGTTTCTGTGCGATACGCTTTATAATTAAATGAAAACGCATTAGAAGAAATTACAATTAATACAAGAGTTAAGAAAATGGATTTAACGGAAAGGAATTTATTAATTTTCATATATATTTTTTTTAATATTTCATTTCATACTTTGAAGCAACTAATTGAAATCTTCTTTTAATTAGTTTTTTATCTGATATTCAATTTTATTTGACTGCTACTTTAAATTTGTTTACAGTACCTTGTACATCTTGTACTTTCAATATATAAACACCTTTTGCAAGATTGGACGTTACAATCGTATTTGTTGATTTTTTGAAAGTGAATAATTGTCCGTTGATTGAATACAATTTAACTGACCGTACAATTTCAGGAGAGTTAATTACAATTGATTCTTTGTTTTGTGATAGAGTCATTCTACTCTTGTCCATTTCATTTATGGCAGTAGTTACTCCAGTGCTTTCGTTACCTGAAAAATCGACCGCTTTTACACTAAGTGTATAATTTATTCCAGTAGTCAATCCGGTAATTGTAAAATCATCTGTAAATGAAGCGAAAGAATAATTATTGGCAGTATCTGTAACCAAATAGAAGTAATCGCCCGAATTGTCGGAAGCTTTGCAACTTATCAGAAGTGTAGTCCCATTTTGTGCCCCGATTTGTACTTTTGTCAAAACGGGCTTCTCAGTGTCACTGGTTAAACCACTATTCGGTGCATTTACATCGTAATCCCAAGTTGCAGTACCGTTGAAGGAGTTATCATCGTCCTGACAAACTGCAATTTGATTAATTGTTGTAAAAGGATAAGCGGTTACAATGGTTGTATTTGTTCCTCTGTCTACGGTAATATAACCGGCATCATTATTTGCACTGATTTCATGTAACGTAGGAGTATGGATGCGAACCTGAGACGACCATGGATTTGAAAACAACTCATATCCTGTACCCACTACTTTCGCCCATAATTTGCCTCCTATTGTTACAGCTTTAAAATCGACTGTTGCCCCTGCAGGAAAAGACAAATTATAACTGTGATCAATTACTACATCTAATGGCGCATTTTTTTTAATAATTGATCCATGCTTTGCCAAATTTGAAATTGTAGGATCTAACAATGGGTCGAAAACTTCGAATGCACGAGAAAAGGTATTATTATCTGCGTCCCATTCTACCAAAGTACCAGCATTGAAAGCTAATTCGCCCGAAAGTGTGGGTTTCCCAATCTGATCACTTGTCCATACTCCGCTAGAAGCTATCAATTGAACCTGACCAGGAGCAATTGAAGTAGTAATATTATCAGAACTTGCTACCGTTACCCCATCAATTTTATATTCAATTTTAAATGGAGAAGAAGTTGAATTGGTTGCATTTCCCTGATTTTTCACTAAAGCATAAAAACTTACCTGCTGACCTTCCAATGGATAACGAGGCATGGTGTAAATCTGAGTTATTTTCAAATCAGGTTTTTGATCACTATTTATTAATGTTATGTCTTTGGTAAGTGGCAGATTATCCGAAGATCCACCAATACGAATGGTAAAATTGCCGGATTGAGCTACATATTGAGTTCCGTTCCAGTAATAGAAATCATCAGCACTTAACTGAAACGTTACAGTTTTTGTTTCATTGGCTTGCAAGGCAACACGTTTAAATCCGCGCAATTGTTTCTTTGGCATCCAAACATCGGCTGTTGATGGACAACTCAGATATAATTGTGCAACTTCTTCACCTGCAACAGTACCTGTATTTTTCACATCCACTGAAACAGTTATGGGTTGTCCGGCAACTGTGGCAGTTGAAACCACCAAATTGCTGTAAGAATATGTTGTATAACTTAACCCAAATCCAAATGCAAAATCGGGAGTTATATTATTTTCATCTAACCAACGATAACCGCCATCCAGATTGGCGGTAAACCGGCGAAAAGTATCTTCAGTCCACGAAGGTAAATCTGCATCTTGTTTTACCATCGACATGGGCATACGTCCTGCTGGATTATAATCGCCAAAAAGCACATCCGCAATCGCGGTTCCAGCTTCCTGAGCCGCATAGAACGAATAGATAAGGCCTTTAATATTTGTCAAACAACTATTTAATCCACAAACTCCACCACTTTGAATAACAACTACAATATTAGGATTCACAGCTGCCAGCCGATTAATTAAATTTTGTTGTTGACCGGGCAAAGCTATCGAACCGCTTTTACGGTCTGTGCCGGAGTCATATCCTTCACCTTCCTGTGTGGCATCCAATCCACCGGCAAAAACAACCACATCGGCATTGGCAGCAAGTGCTAAAGCTGTACTAAAACCCGTTTGCGAATCGGAATTTACATCGCAGCCAATAGAATATGAAACGTTTGTAGCTCCGATCTTAGCTTCTAAACCTTCTTTTACGCTAATCGCATAAGGAGGATAAGTTTCACTACTTCCATAGCAATTTAAGTTTTCGACAGCAGCATTTGGTCCGATAAGAGCTACTTTTATTGTCTTTTTCAATGGAAGAATGGGTGTCCCATCTGATTTGTTTCCATTTTTCAGTAAAATAATTGATTTCTGAGCTGCCAGTTTATTGGTAGCATTAATATCAGCAGTTTTAGTATAAGTTGCATTTCCAACAGGAAAATAATCAAGCATGCCGTTCAGGATTTTGGTTTGTAAAACATGCTTTACGGCTTTATCCAAATCGGCAATTGTTACTGCTCCGTTGGCAACCATCCCCGGAAGATCAGCCTCATATTTAGTGGAACCCATACAAATATCGGTTCCTGCTTTTATAGCTTTTGATGAAGTCCAAATGGCATCCCAATCGGAAACAACATAAAAAGGATACCCCCATCGTTCCCTCAGATTGGTGGTTAATAACGCGTAACTTTCACATGCTTTATCACCGTTAATCTTATTGTATGATCCCATTACACTCATTACACCGGCTTCCTGAACCAGTGTACGAAAATTATAACCTGAAAAATCCATCAACCAGCGATCGGTAACCAACACATCCATATTATTGCGGTCTGACTGTTTACTTTCACCCATAAAATGTTTGGCGGTAGCAATAACCGGGCTTCGCTGAATTCCAATAGTAACCGATTTGCCAATATGTCCGGCTAAATAGGGATCTTCACCACCACTTTCGGCAGTACGCCCACCACGTGGATCACGACAAAGATCAATACAGGGTCCTAATTGTTCAGTCCTGTTAAAGGCCCAAAATTCAACACCCATGGTTTCTCCAACTTTCATGGCAATATCCTCATCGAAAGTTGATGCCATAGCAACTCCGGTTGGAAATGCAGTTGCTGTTCGTCCATTTCTGTCCACAGCAAAGCGAACTCCGTGTGGCCCATCATCCATAACGAACCCGGGAATTCCCAAACGGGTATTCGTAGGCGTTTCTCCAAAACTGCTCTTGATAAGTTGATTTATCTTTTCCTGAGTAGTCATCGTATCAACCAGTGCGTCAATTCTTTTATCCAAATGAGACTGTGCATTAATTTGTAACCCCGAAAAGAGAAGAATAAAAAGATAAATGATTCGTGTTTTGAATGTGATTTTTTTCATATGATTTTTTTCAATTGAAAATAAATGTAATTATTTAGTTAATCCTGCCAAACCCCTCTATTTTCGCAGATAATTCCAACAGGTTGCAACGTCAACCTGTTCCGGCTTTCTGTAAAAATATGGAGATGTTCAGCAATTAATATTCTGTATATCAAATTAAAGACAAGAATAACCTTGTTCAGCCAGTGCTTCAGATTGAATCCAGCTGCAGCCATCATTGTATTAATCGAATCACCCAGGTTTCCTTTCAGGTAATTCCGCTGCATTCTGTGGTCCTGTTTCAAATGTCCGATGACGGGTTCAATCCCAGCTCTGCGACGGAACTTCTTTTTGGCTTTTTGTTTCTTGTAATAGCTATCGGTGGGTTTACCTGAACCGGGAATCTCCACTTTTGTATCGCCGATCCACTTACGGCCACGGTATCCTCTGTCCACCAGTGCATTCTCAATGGACATTCCACAGAGTCGCTTGACCTGCTCCAATTGGTCGGGTAAAGTGTGTCCGTCAAAAGGGTTGCCCTTGAATGCCATTGCTCCCACAATGATGCCGGACTTCGTCTTGGCTATGCTGCTTTTGTTCCCAAACGCGTACGGCTTGGCTTCTTTTCCTTTGGCTATGCACTGAACCTCAGGCTCATGAAGACTGTATACTTTATGCTTATCCGTGCGTTTTTGGGTGACAACTCTGGAATACAACAGAAGGTTATCAAAGTGGCGTTTTCGCTGCTCGCTGTTCATCTTTCGTTCCAAATCATTCACCAATGCCTTGGTAATGGTTTGTATGCGTCTTTTGGCTTTATGGCCTTCTTTTTTGCGTTTGGGATGATTCATGAAACGAACCTTCAGGTTCAAGTCCTTCAACTCCCGGGTGTAGCTGCGACGCAAAACGATAGTTTCATCTCTGGCAACCTTATGGCATCTGGCTATAATTTTGCGGTAGAGCTTCACATCGGTGGGAAAAGTGATGTTCTTTTCCTGAACCGTGGTGTCCACCATGACTTCCGTATCGGTCATCATTTCATCGGCGTTTACCTTGATGCTCAACTTGAGTATCTTCTCGGCTCCTTCCTCACCGATACGGCGACGAAACTTGGAGAAATCTGCCGGGTCAATCGGAGGTTTGGTCTGGAAAACAAATTCACCTGTAAAGTATTGGTAATAGGGATTCTCAACCCATCTGGCCACGGTGTTTTCGTCGCTCAAGTTGTACAGACTCTTCAGCAACATCAAACCCACCATCTTACGGATGGGAACGCTCGGGCGACCATTCTCGGAAAAATATCCCTTGAACTCATTCTCCACCTCATCCCAGTCAATATGTTGAGCCAAATGGGTCAGCTCGTGATCCATGTTAATGAAGTTTACCAGAGGCGTTTGAAAAATTGTCACTTGATGTTTATTTGGGATTTTGCCTAACATAGCGTTATAAATTTGCAGGTTTATGATATAAAGATAAGGCTTTTCGGTTAATTTTCAAAGGGTTTTAGCAATTTAATTCATTGAATGTCAATGTATTGAATGCTTTTTCAGGATCGACTA
>Ga0209123_1001530_pt1 | contig 22531 bp, 17 predicted proteins | sample BarGraIncu00431A_FD_184500 | JGI IMG/M metagenome (GOLD analysis project Ga0209123, IMG submission 184500) | Arctic peat soil microbial communities from Barrow, Alaska, USA - Barrow Graham LP Incubations 004-31A (SPAdes) (version 2) | ecosystem: Environmental > Terrestrial > Soil > Wetlands >...
AGTACAATTGACTAAAATTGCAAACCGAAATTCAATATCGAATTTTGAGGGCCTATAGCTCAGTTGGTTAGAGCATCTGACTCATAATCAGGGGGTCCCAGGATCATGCCCTGGTGGGCCCACCCACAGAATATCAAGCGTTTACAAGCAATTTGTAAACGCTTTTTTTATGGGGTCTTGCACACAATTTGCACACAACATTTCTTTTCAATATTTTTAAAGGCTTTAAATGAGCCATTACCTACAGAATAAAATGATCTATTTTTATTCCTTGAAAATAAAATTTCACCCTTTCATTATTACAAATCTCTTCCTGATTAGATTGTATTGAATATTTTTTGTAACGTTACATCGTAGATTCACAAAGGAATACCTCAAGAAGTAATTGAATAAATAACAGTAGCACTTTCCCTAACATACTTTTTTATGCCACGCAGGAAGCAATTAAAAATATTCGCTACTAATTTGAAGTTATACGATACACTGGTAGCGGAACTTCGAAAAAATCCTCTGTTTAGCGACTGTGATTTCAGTACTTTGGAGATAACAGCACTTTCAAAAAAGGCTCCACCCCGGATTATCGGGGAGAATTTGAATAAAGTTATCCGGAACCTTGAACGTCAAATCGCGATTAATGGGAAAGATAAAATACTAAATAAAAAAGGTCTATGTAAAGCGATGGGTATCTCCCGCCCTACGCTGGATAAATGGTGTGAATACGGATTTATTTCAACTAAAACGACAACACAATTTTGGGGCGGATATGAGCCTTTTGAACCTGGAATAGTCCTTAAACAATTGATAGAACTGAAAAACAAACAATAATTTCTTTTGTTTGAACATATAATACTAATTAGTAACCATTTACATTCAAATTGGATTGCTTTAGTCTCTATTTCAGAAAAAATAATTTTTCAACCTTACTTTGAAATCTATATGCCTCTATTCTGCACTAAACTGCATGTTTTTGTAAATACAATTATTACAATATCTATTTACACTAAATTCAATGCACATCATTTTACGTAGTTTGCAATGCAGAGTAAACCACTTAATATATGCAATATATACAAACAGATATCTACATTTGTAATCAAATCTGCTTTGAGCCGATTATGTTGATAGTGTTAGTATAACCTTAAAATGTGCGCAAAATGTCGACAATCATTGTAACCACCCCCGAAGAACTTAGAGCAATCGTAAACGAAGCGATCGCGGAATTTTTGCCAAAAACCCAATTAAAGGAGATAAAATCCGACCATATTTCTTTAGACACTGCTATAGAACTGCTTGCAGAGAATGGATATCCTACCTCGAAGGCAAAAATCTATAAACTAACCTCGTCCGAAGATATGCCTCATCTCAAATATGGCAACAAGCTTATATTCTCCAGAAAAGAACTCTTGGGGTGGGCTGTAAGCCAAACTAAACGAATTGGTAATCACTCAGAAGTTGCTTTAACCCTCGCCAGAAGTGCCAGACGAAAGAGATAGTTGTGAATTAATGCAAGGGAAAAGCATTTTATATTTTTATATAACCAATTAAGCTTCATCCTAATAATTTTTTTTCTCCGCCACGACCAAAAAAAGGGAGCAACGCTCCCAATTTTCAAAGGTTGATTTGTTCTTCAACCTCACGGACTTTAACATCCAGCGTACGTTTCATCTCGTCGATAACAGAGGTGATCACTGATGAATTGGATGTTTTAAACTCATTACCAGCTGCATCTCTCAACAGAATCACTGAACTGAGTGAATCAGCTCCGATCTGGAAGGTTTGCAATTTGCGACGCGATTCATTCAATGTGCGCCAGCGGTCAATTAACAATGTCAAATCTTCAACCCGCTGAATCTTCTCGTCCAGACTGAGCTTACGCGGCTCTTCCGTCTCGTTTTTCACAATCGTCATTACCGGAGCTGCAACAGCTTCTACGGTTTTAACTTCAGCAACTTCTGCAGCACCATTGTAGGTTTTTTCTGCAACATTTGATTTACCCATATTCTTTTGCTCCTGCCCTGGAGACTTATTTTGGCATCTGGCTCGCCGTTAGAATTAAATTTCGGGCAATCCCGATTGAGCCGGGCGGATTCTTGTCAAGGGCGAACGTCAGTTTCTGCCTTTCGTGGGCTGAAAGTGACCGAGCACGAAGTGCCGGAAGGTGATGCTCCAAATGTTATTAATCGCATCATCGGACGGCCCTTGACTTTTCCGATCCAGCGATCAATAAATTTGCGCCGGAATTTGAGTGTAACAAGGTATTTCTATGAAAAGAGATAGTAAAAACAGGCAGTAGTTAGTAGTGACCACAAAAAAAGCCCTGATCAACAAGGCTCTTTTCTGATTTAAAATGGTAAATCATCCTTCTCATCACCAGCAGGAACTTTTTCGGATTTTTTCGCTGGTTTGCGGGAAGTTTCCTTATCCTTACTTTTGGATTTAGGCGCTTCACTTTCTTCCTTCTGGTTTACGTAAACAGTGTAGTCACGTCCGAAATTATCGGGGGTTTTCATTTTTGCGACTTCGAAGGTGACATACCGGGTGCCATCATATTCGTAGGCAAATTTCTGAAGATCTTCCAGTTTGCAAGTGATCTTAACAATCTGTAATCCGGCAACTTGTTTTCCTTTTCCAATGTAGTTTTTTACGAAAGTTTTCATGACAGTAAAATTTAAGTTTAAAAATTATATGCAAGTGATCAGTGCAGCATGGAGGGGCAGTCAAGGAGGAACTGGAATACCGGACTGATCGCAGTGAGGGAGGATATGCCGGGAAAATCCTTGAATGAGGGAACTGGAACCCGGAGTGATAAACTAACTTAGCATAGAATTTCAAACAAATTCTGTCAGGAAGACCAACCGGGAAAATCAAGGGAAAGTAAATATACCGGATGCTCATTGAAGAAGATATGCAAACGCGAAAATCTAATTGCTGCTGTTGATTGGGCATCATTGTCACAAGGTCGCTAGAACTAACTGATCGGACAGAACTATATTCTGTTAACCATGAGTGAAAAGCCCCTAAATGAAGAGAGGATGATTCCCTGACCAATACCGAAGAAGTCAAAATGACTGCCAATGTGAAGGATGAACCATTAAAAAGATAAAGATATTGATCAAGGCTTTCCATAGTGGGGAGCGAATTTCCCGTCTGCTGACGACCAAAAAAGGGGATTTCCCCTTCTTTTAAATTTACCATGCATAAGGATTACCTGTACCATTATAGACATCTTCATCAGCAGCATTTGAGAGAAACTGACGATATCGTGCATCACCACAACTTGTACAAAACACTTCATGAGATGATGGCCAGTAATAAATGATGGCTCCCTTTTTAATTTTAGTTTTGCATTTGGAGCAACTGGATGAGAATTTGGCAGTAATCTGCCGTGGATCATTTGAGTAACGTGTCATTTTGAATTGCTGCTGCCTTGCAGTCTTTTATTGGCATCTGGCACACCGTTTGGATTTTGTAATTATATTTTCGATTGAATCAACTATGAAACCTTTATCCCTGTGATGGATAATTGTAGGCAGATCAGAAAATCCCATGCATACGTAGGTAAAAAGAATATTGCACCAATAGCCGTTTTGCCATTCTCCTTCAACAGATTCTATTCCGAATCCATAGAGAATCTGATTAAAAGCACACATTTTCTGTTCATTAAGTGAAGGGAGATTGTAACACTGACCAATCCAGAATTGAACACTTGAGAATTCTTTCGGGTTAAGTTGATTTGACAGAATCAGTTTAATGTTTGATTCCTGTTGTTTTGTAAGATTGAGAATCTTTAAATTCATCGTTGATGCTGCTGCCTTACAGACTTTTTAATGGCATCTGGCACGCCAATTGAATTATTGAAATCGGGTGAGAACCGTAAAATATTGTTGTATATGTCTGAATTAAAATCTTTTAATAATTTAATCCATTCCGCTGTCAGGGTTATATTAACGGAATAGTTTAAAATAGTTTTGAAAAATGTACTGTCATATACAGTTGATTTACGGATGTATTTATGCATATCCCTGATGAATATGTAATTGAGTTTTTCAAAACTTTTCCGGGAAGCTTCCAACTCTTCAAGAAATTCAAATTCAGTCATTTGTTTTGCCCCTGCCCTGGGGACTTATATTGGCCTCTGGCACGCCATTTCTATTATTCAGCTGGCTGATAAGAGGTTATTACCAAACGGCCTTCTTCTACTTTCACATAAATGATTTCATTTGGTAAGAAGCCAGCAGTTTCAAGCCATTTCCCGCAGAGGGTCAGCTTTGGAATAATTTTTATGTCACGTGTATATTTCTTTGAAACATACTGTGGCTGGAGTTTAAATTTGCGTGTCATGGTTAATCCTCCGATGGTTTAAGGATGAATATGGCCGGTGACGGATCGTCAAAATCCTGTGGCTGAATAATGGCTTTAAGCTTTACAAGTCGGTAAGTGCGGTCACCACCAGTAAATATTTCGTTTGGTTCCCAGTTGTCAACATCGGGTGTATGTGTGATAAAGTGAAATTCCAAATAACTACCGGAACATCTTTTTGCTGCATAACGGAATGTATTCAGAATATCAAAAAGACGGCCGGTTTCGTCCTGTTCAGCTTCATAGCCAGTGGGTACCTGAACATACTTCGAAAAGACTCCTTGTGACAGGTATACCGGAAATCTGATGCCTACCTCCTTCGATTCAGCATCTTTCACACGAACTAATACACTATCGGAAACTGCCTCTTTAGTGGTGTAAGTACTGATCACTTTCATATTTTCAAAACTCATTGTTTTTCACCGGTGCCTTCCGGATTTATATTGGCTTCTGGCTCGCCTGTTAATTTGAACCAGTGACCATTGAGCCAGGCGGATTCTTGTCAGGGGCGAATGTCAGTTTCTGCCTTTCATCTGTAAATATTTTGTTTTTTAATGGTCAGATGGAACAGCCATAAGTGAATATTCATTCCAGTTTGTAATTTCTCAATTATGGCGATTTCGTGGGCTGAAAGTGACCGAGCACGAAGTGCCGGGAGGTGATGCACCAAAGGTTGTCATCCGCATCACCGGACGGTCCTTGACTTTTCCGGCTGGCGATCAATAACTTTGGTGACGAATTGGAGGAGAGATATCTTCTAAAAAATAAGCTATATATTTAAATATGATGTATTTAAAAATAAATGAATAAATTATGTATGGGATATTTGGAACCAGAATTTGAGCGTAACTGCAAACTTTCTTTGAACTCCGACTGGCGCTAAAAAAAAAACCGCCTGGAGGGACGGGGTTAGTTGATTTGCAATAATTTAGATAGATTTATATTATATCAAGCTATTCTTTTTAAAATTCTCAGCCTGCTCAAAAATCTCAACATACACTTCGTCTCTTTCAACCGGAGGATATCCGAATTCATCAAGCAACAATATTAAACCAACTTTTAATGCGGATTTTATGTCATCTCGTTTGTTCCAATCAGGGTATTTTGCTTGTCCTTCAACTAAATCTTTAACTGCTTTTGCAAGTTCAATTAATTTATCTTCAGGATATTTGAAGTCATACTTTAAGCAAAGTTCTTTCAGGATATCGTAAAATGCTTTTTCCTCAAAATCAATTCCTAATACATCACCAGCCGAAAACTCTCTGTGTACTTCCCAAATTAAATTGGTGAGATGTTCGGCCATTTCTTCATACACTTCGCTGCGCAATACATCACTTTCGTCGCGCTGATTGTATCGTTCAACCAATACTTGCATTTTTTTCGTAAAGTCAACACCTTTTACCTTATTGACTTTCCTTATTTCGGCAATGACTTTTGCTAAAAGCTGTTGCAGTAATTTAATCTTCGTATTCGGAAGTTTTATTTTATCAATTTTGGCCAAATAATCTTCATCAAAAAGATCCTGTACAGATTCATTTTCATCACCCAATTTGAAAATTTCCTGAACACCATCACTTACCAGGGCATCTTTTATCATTTCCCGAACTCGTGCATTCATTTGGGCTGTGTCGGGTGCATTTCCTTTTGTGAGTTTGAATACGATGGAACGGACTGCCAAATAAAAATGTGTATAATTTCTTTCCTGCTCAATTAATAGTTCGCTACCCGCACAAATATCGTAAGCTGCTTTTAGTCGTTTTACCAAGCCCATAAAACGGGTTTCAACATCCTTCGTCTTTTGAGCATTTTCAGCAGCAAGATTTAGCGTGTTCAATTGCTGTAAAGTAGTGCCATTAAAATATTTTGAGCTGTCGAATGTGTGAAACATTTTAGCCAACAGATCTAAATGATTTCGGACGATAATAACCGATTCGGCAATGTCCTCAAAATTATCTTTGTCACCTTTGTTGTATTTGGCTAAGGCAATGTTCATTTGCTTTTTGATACCAATATAATCGACGACCAAACCTTTGCTTTTGCCTTCAAACTTCCGGTTTACTCTCGAAATGGTTTGAATTAAATTGTGCTGCTGAATGGGTTTGTCGATGTACATGGTATCTAAAAATGGCACATCGAAACCAGTAAGCCACATGTCGACAACAATGGCAATTTTGAAGTTCGATTTTTCGTTTTTGAATTGACGGTCTAATTCTTTCCGATTCTCCTTCGTTCCTAAAAGCTTCCAAAATTCTTCAGTATCATCCTTGTCACGCGTCATGATCATTTTAATGCGTTCAATCGGTTTGATCTCCTTTTTATCTTTTACGGTTAATAAAACACCTTCTTCCGCCACACGAATCTCATTCCATTGGGGTCTTAAAGCAATTACATTTTTGTAAAATTCGTAAGCAATTTCCCTTGTACTGCAAACAAACATGGCCTTACCTTTAATGGTAGCGCCTTCTGAAACCCGTTTTTCGTAATGCATTACAAAATCTTCGGCAAGGGCTTGTAAACGGTCGGGGTCACCAATAATGGCATTCATATTGGCCGTTGTTTCTTTGCTTTTTTCGATTTGATATTCGTTGGCACCGGCTACGGCGACTTCTTCGTAATATTTTTCTATTTTCTCTAATTCACCATTTTTCAAAGCAATTTTTGCTGCTCTTCCTTCATACACAATCCGAACGGTGATTTCATCTCTTACCGACTCAGTCATCGTGTAAGCATCCACCACCTTACCAAAGACATCTAACGTTGCATCAATTGGAGTACCTGTAAAGCCTACAAAAGTGGCATTAGGTAATGACTTGTGTAAATAATAAGCAAACCCAAAAGTTTTAGTAACTGTATTATTATCTGCATCAACTTTTACTTTCTGATCCAGATTTATCTGGCTTCGGTGAGCTTCGTCCGAAATACAAATAACATTATTCCGGTCGGTTAGCAATTCTGTATCTTCAGTAAACTTGTGAATGGTCGTTAAGAATACGCCACCGCTTTGTCGTCCTTGTATCAACTCTCTTAAATTGGACCGGCTTTCGACACTTATTACGGTATTGTCGCCAACAAATCTTTTTGCATTGGTAAACTGACCAGATAATTGATCATCTAAATCGGTGCGGTCTGTTATCAATACAATTGTTGGACTTTCAAAGTATTCGCTTTTCATGAGCAATCTGGTGAGGAAAAGCATCGTGAAACTTTTACCGCACCCTGTTGCGCCAAAATAAGTGCCTCCTTTGCCATCACCACCCGGCTTTTGGGCGAACTTAATCGTATCGTAAAGACGTTTGGCAGCATAATATTGGGGATAGCGACAAACAATTTTTTCGTTTTTCTTTGAGCTATCTGGAAAGTAAATGAAGTTCCGGATAATATCGCGAAAACGGTTGTGGTGAAACATACCTTGCACCAGCGTAAACATGCTGTCGATACCATCAACATCTTTTGCCAAACCTGCTACCCTGCGCCATGCATAGAAAAACTCATACGGAGCAAAGAAAGAACCTGCTTTGTTGTTCACACCATCGCTGATTACGCAGAAGGCGTTGTATTTAAAGAGTTCGGGAATATCTCTGCGATAGCGAATGGTTAATTGATTGAAGGCATCGAAAATTGTGGCTTCTTCGCGAATGGCGCTTTTAAACTCAAATACCACCAGGGGCAAACCATTGACATATATTATTCCATCGGGAATACGTTTTTCGTTGCCAACAATTTCGAGTTGATTGACAAATTTATAGATGTTGTAATCAGAAGGATATTTTACGTCTGGATCGGCGATAACGATATCTAAATCAGGGCTGGCAAGTTGTGCATCCAACCCATTGTAATCGATTAATTCGATATGAATATCTTTTTGTTTACGGTCTTCACGTTTAAGAATGAAGCCGTCTGAGAGCCACCGAAGTATTGTTTTATTGCTCTCGTAAAGGTCCGAAGAAGGCAAGGTCTTTAATTGCAGTACAATTGATTTTGCTTCATTCGTGGTAAGTTGTTTGCTTTCATATTTGGTTAGTAAATAGTGTAGCAAATCGGCTTCAATCAATACTTCATCAGCTGCCCTTACGATGGAATCACCATGGGAATGAGGATAATCTTCGTTCCCCAGCAATTCGACAAACGCACGTTCTAATTTTTCTTCAGTAAACTTCATTTCTCAGGGTTCTAGTTTAATCGTCCAATTAATGCTTGTCAACCTGGCTTTTATCTTCTTCATTGTACTCAAAACCGCTCCATCACTGGGTAAAACGCCATAAACCAAATTTTTAAAATCGCCATTATATGCCACCCTTAATTCATCCCAAACCTGATCTAAACCTTTAAATATCAATGCTTCATTCGGATGGTGAATCAACCACTGATTATTATTCTTGAAACTCGCGATATCATCATTGGCTACTTTTAAAAGCATTTCGTCAAACGCAGGTGATTGGAAAAAATAGGAGAACTCCGGTTGCTGCAACAGTTGGTGTAAATCGTAAGTATGCCTGATCTTTTGCGTTAAATCTTCAACCGGATTTTCACCGTACGAAAACCGGACAAGGCTCATTATCTTTTCACAAAGTGTCCGTACGGGTTCCAGCACGCGGACATCAAAGGGTTGAAGTTCATATTCTATGGCAATCTGGTTCTGCCCATTATTTTGCATCATTTCACCCACCAGCGAATTTAGCTTTTTGGTTGTGCAAGGTTCATAATAACCTAACCAGGTAGCTTCAACCACAATTACATCCCGCACTTGTCCGTAATTTCCCTGAAATTCTTTGTTGTAAGCATGTGCCGTTTTACGGTTCATTCCCATTTTATGGGTTAGTCCTTCCACATTTATCTCCGGAAGTACTGCATCTACTACCTTACCAATGGTTCTGATTTTTGTTTTAAGCTGGTTGTCTGATTCACCTTTTCGTCTCAAAACCACCAGATCGATATCTTCCGAAAACCGGTCGATCATTTTATAACATTTCGATAAAGCCGTTCCACCTTTGAAAACAGTGTCGCTTCCTATCGCATGATTGAAAATCGTATGCAAGGCATAAGTGACCCAATAGTCTTTTTCAATAAAAATCGGTAATATCTGCATCTGGTCAGACGTGAACTGCACTGCTTGCCTGAAAAGGGTTTTATTTTCGTGTAGCCTCATATGATGTTCCATTTTTCGCTGGTGCTGAGTACTTTGCCTACACCTATCAGTTTATATTTGCTGATTGGGTTTAGTGTTTTGTAAAGCTGCTCGGTCAATGAATCTTGTTGCAATTCATCGAACAAGGCTCCTAATATTGCTTTGGTTGCCGGAGGATACTTTAATGCCAGCCGAACCAGTGTGCTGTTGTCTTTGTCGGATAAATTTTTAAGAATGGCTAACAGGCGACTGCACGATGATTCTATCGTGGTACCGGGTATTTTTTTGATGTAGCGAATAGCATCCAGAATTTGCAGCAGGGGAATATTTTCTTTGGTGATGGTGTTTTTTTGCCTGATAAACGAAATGGTGTAACGTTCGCGTTTAAAATTAGGCCGGATTTCGTTTTTGCCAATCTGTATGGTACTGCTTACCTGAGTAGTTAAGCCCAGTTGATTGTAAATACTGTAACCGGTAAGGTAACCGGTAATCTTTCCATCATCTTCCAATAAATCTTTTACCACCTGGGCCTGTTTGGGTTGCAGGTTGCCAAAAGGTGTGTTTTCGGGTTTGTAGTATTTGCCTTTGGACAGCTTGGCGATCTTACCAGATACCACCATTCGGTTGAGCGCTTTTATCACCGCTTCCCGTTTATTCACCTCTTCAATAAAATCAGCATAGGTAAAAACATATCCCTTAGGAAGTCTTTCAATCTTACTTGTAATATAATCAACAACTTTCATAAGAATACGATTAGCATTAGTATTAGCAGAATGTCCAGTATATTAATTAATAAACTGGACAAATATACATGTTATATAAATATCATCAAGCTTACTACCATTACTTCCTTCAGCTATACAATTAGCATTTGCTTTAATTTCTAATCACATACAGATTGTAGTAGTCAAGTGCTCTTTCCACCTCCCTGTTACCTTCTGTTTGAACTGTTCGGAAATTCCGAACAGTTGCCGAAGCCTCTAATTCTCCTTCCTCAAACACATTTTTAATGTGCTCGCTGATAGTGGCTTTCGATTTTTAAAACAGTTCGCATAATTGTGCTTGTGACAACCAGACGGTTTCTTCCTCCAGGCGAACATCTATTTTAATGTTGCCATCGGGATTTTGGTAGATGAGTATTTCGCTGTTGTTCATCGTAGTAAACTTTCATTAACCAATCTTTTATAGACTATCAATTTTCACTAGTTGGTGCTACTTTAAGGATTTCTTGGAGTGTACTTTGTTGAGAAAGAGTACTTCGCTCTATTTTTAGTTTCTCAAGTAAATATTTCAAGCGTCTTTCTATTTCATTCGTTATTTCGCTCCATTTTTTCACATACAAACAATGATTGTCCTTTTTACGAAGCAAGCCTGTTTCAAAATTTTGAATATCAGCTCTTACAATATCATCATAATCTTGACCAATCAAGTAAAAAGACCAGAACTCATTATGGTCATTAAATTCATCCTGCTTCAGAATAACATCAATATATTGTTTTATTTGACTTACTTCCTTATCACCAAGTTTTTTAATTGTGGTTGGGTTTTTTATTTCAATAATAAGGTTATGTGGTTTGCCATCTCTGAAATCAGTTCCAGCCAAGAATAAATCCATTTCTTTATATTTATCAGGGTGACTGATATATATTTTTTCAGAAACACCTCTTAAAAGATAAACATATCTTCTTAAAGCTTCTTCGAATTTTACTTCTTCGGCACAAATCATTCTATATTCTTCACCAAAAATCCAATAATGTTTTTCAATGTATTTTTGCAAATGGTCTCTTTCATTTGCCTTTAAGTCATCTTTAAAAACTATCTTTTTTAGATTCTCGAGAATTAGAAGTCGGTTTTTGATTAAATTGATAGTAGTAATTACATATTTCAATTTGGTCTCCTCAAGAAGTTTGGCAAATTCTTTACGGTCTTTGGAATCTAATTCAACCACAGCACCAATAATTTTTAGTAAACTTTCACTTTCAGAGCTATCCATCACTAAGTTTAATAACTCTAGAAATATTCTCTTCTGCTCTTTATTAAGTTTCATAAAGACAGCAGGTTCTACTTCATAAATTTCCTTTACGAAGTTTTCTAATCCTTTTTTTCGTGCATTATCCCATTCATTATTCCCAAACTTAGGAAATACATTTTCATCCTCATACTTTTCAATTAGTTTTTCAGCTTGGACTTTAAGAAATGGGCGTCTTTTATTTTTAAGATATTCATTTAACTTGCCAATTAATTCTTTGAAAATTTTATTTTCTTCACTTGAATTGAAAAGTTTTGGAGAAATCTCATTTTCGTCGTCGTCGTCAATGGTTGCTTGATTAAAAAAATCACTAACAATCAATAAACTATGCCAAAAATTATCACCCTTCTTGTTTAATGAAGTAGTCTTAGTTTTCTTTAGTTCAAGGCTTTCATTTAAAAAATAGAATCTTGAATACTCATCATTTAGTTTACTTGTCCATCGGATATATTTACAATCAAATTTGATGTTATCCTTTTTAAATTTGAGTTCTATTGGAAAGCTTTCATTTTCAGCAATAATTGAACTATAGTCAAGCTCTTCGCCATTAATAAATAATTTTTTTTCTTCTTTTAGTTCTAAATACCATGCAAATTCAGCTCTTAGATAGGGCTTTAAAATATCATTTATGAAGGCACTTGTAATATCAGAATTTATTTCCCTAAATTGGACGATAGTTCCATTTGATTCTGTAACTATAGAAGGAATACTCGGGTCGTAATCTCTTAAATTATCACTATTTATTGTTATTTCGTAGGAGTAATTTTTCTTATCATTTTTAAGATATATGGTTGACCATTTTGCAAATCTTGCGAATTTATGAAATGTAAATCTACCATATCCATTTTTACCCCTAGTTAAATCATTACTATCTGTGCTTATGCCTGTTTTATTAGATTCATAGAATTTCCGAAACCTTTCAGATAAATCATCATAAACAATTCCTTCTCCATTGTCTGATATGCTTATGCTTTTGAATGTGTCAAACTCTTTCGAATCGATTTCAAAATCAACCTTTATTTCTGTTGCTTTAGCATCAAACCCATTCCAGATATATTCAGCAATAGCCCGCTCTGATGAATATTTTTGCAGTACTTTTTTTATGCCTGAACTGGTAATTTCTACGGATTGTTTACTCATAATATTTTCTTAGTTTTCTATTGTCGCAAGTTTGGAAAGAAGAATATCATTTAATAGTGAAAGTTGAACATTCATTTCTGTGATCACCCTTAAATGGTTGAAAAGAGGAATAATAAGACGATTAAACTTCTCTAAGGAATTTATATCTGGTTTAATCAGTCTTATACTATTCATATTTTGTTGATTGATTTTTGGCTGTGCTGCACCTGTTACTAAATGAGAGACATTGACATTTTTAAGACTCACATATAGATATTCTGTAGTAAACTCCTCTTTCCCTTTAATTACATGAGAATGATTATTTACCCAGAATTTCCCCCAAATATATTGCATTGCTGGATGCCCTTTCTCATCAATTATATTTGCCCCATCCTCCGAAAATAAAAGATAAATTCCATCATAAATGTATTCATTAATGTAATCCACAATTGACATAGCTCCGTAATATGGATATATTCCTCTAATTTCTTTTCTTTCAATTTCTGATAATGGCTTTCTTTGATAATCAAAACATATAGATAGATCTTCTAAATTACTCATTTCCCATCCCTTCGGAATAATCTCCCCCAATTCACTTTCCTCCATTTCACCACCATTGCTTTTATATGGCAAACCATCTTCATCCGGGAATTCAAAATCAACAAACCATTGCTTATAAATGGCTTGTGCGGTTTCATCTAGTTTTTGTATCAGTTGTTGGTTGAGCTTAATCCGGTTTACAACCACGTTGTATTCTTTTACTATTTCGCGTTGTTTGGTAATGGATGGGATGGGTAAAAGTGTGTTACACATTTCAGTCCAATCAAAAATTTCCCTCGCACTTCCATGGCTCTTAAATCTTGCATATCGGTCAAATTCTGGCCGCCTGAACCACATCATTAAATATTCCGGAAGTAATTCGGCAATGTCTTTAACTTCAAATGAAGTATATGCTTGCGAAACAATGGCTTCATTACAATCATCCAATAAAGCAATCGAAATTTTGTCTCCATTTCTTGATGTTACTGGTCCAAAAGCAAATTGATTCCGCTTTATAATTTTATACGTTGACATATCGGTACCAATAATATTGGCGATCGAAGGAATAAATTTCTTTTGAATACTGACACCTAAAAGCAAATCAACTTCCATTTTGATATCCCGGTTATTGACTTCCTTTATATAATTACCTAATGGTTTATAGTTTGATCTGGTCATAGTTTCAATTAATAACGTGATTTAAGATAGTCTGCTAGTTTTGAAAAGCCAGGTAGATTCTCAATTAATTGCCGGATCTGCCTGCTATCGATAATTCTGAATTTCGATTGGTCGGAAAGACAGTTGCACCATGTTGTTTTTAAATCATCGTTTGTGAATGTATAGTTGCTGTCAAGCAAGTCTTTATTTTCGGAAGGCACTACCAGAATATGGAGAAAATCGGATGCAAGCCCGGATTTAACCATTTGTTCAACCAAAAGCGTTTGTCTCATCAACTCGTAGAATGGTTCGTAGTAATAAAACGAATTTTCCAGTTCAGGAATAGAATTTAATTGATTGGAGTTTCTGATTAACTGATTGTACCTCCTTTGTCGTGTTAGTCCTTTACCCGGCTCTAATGCTTTATTAAAGCAATCAAAATAGTTTTCAGTGTATTTCCACTCAATGGGTAAGAGCACTTTTTCCCCTTTGCGTTTGGCAATTATTAAAGCATCGATTGATGTACAATATGATCCTCGTTTGGTGTTTTTATCAACCTCGTTCAGCAATTTGGCATTCTCATAGATAAACTCAAGTGCAATATATCCGGAATCTTTATCTGTTAAAGTTGGAAGCACATCTTCAATTTCAGGATCAAAAAGTTGGGCTAATTTCAGCGTAGATTCTTTGTCTTTTCTCAGTGCGAATAAATAATTCAAACATTGAATTTGTGAAGAAACCATATGCCTTGTTGGCTTGGTTTTTGAATTATCAAATGTCCACCAATCAATATTATTATCTTTAAAATAAATTTTGGCTTCCTCTCTAATGCTCTTATGTAAATTTTCGTCACCATTATTCAAGATATAACTATATCCTTTCAGTCCGCTTGAATTTCTGAAATAGGTTTGTCGAATTTCCTCTTCCATCTGTAAAGCTCCTTTGTAATAAACTTTGTCAATGAGGAAAGTATCTTTTACTAATTTGTATTGAGTATTGAAAAATTTAATGCCAAAGTTATTGGTATTGAGAAGAGCCGTTGTACCAACAACCATGGGGTGAAGTTTATCAAATAAAAAGTGCGATTTTATAGCCTTAATTGATGCAGAGGCATTTCCATACAATAATTCAGCAGCTCTAATCGGCCTGATTATGACAGGTGAGGAAATTTTTTTTAAAACAAAAAGATCATGCATTATCTCGGAATAAAACAACAATTCGGAAATAATCCCTACCTTTTTGTTCTTGTATTTGAGTTCGAAAATATTCAGATTATTAAAAAAATCAATACCCCAAATGTCTATAGCACTGGCCCGACCTGAAAAGAAGCTTGTATTGTTCTTTTTTACACCTACCGGCAGTTGGTGATTGATGTTTTGTAATTGAAACTTTTCTTTGAGGAAATCAAGGTTTTGGGGCTTATATTCAATTTGTTTTTCCTTTGAGCTTTCTTCTGAAGTTTCTGAAGCTTCATTTAAAGGAGTATTAATTACTAAATCAGTTAGTTCATTTTCGAATTCGGATAATTCTTTTTTGTTGATGTCTGCAATATCAAACCAATTAAACATTTGGCTAAAACGAATTGCACGGTAAACGAAACGATTGTAATGGAGTTGCTGACTCGCTGTCATTATATCAGGTCTGTCCCAACTCAAAACCACCCTATCAATAAACTTTTTCAAGTGATGCTTCAAACAGATACTCCAACCTTCAAATGCCGCCTCGTCTGTCTGCAAATTGGCGGCGCAGGAAAAGACTATTGCATCTTTTGAATTGTGATTACTTAGAGCTAACTGAAGCACTTTATTGTCAATATTAAAATCAACATACGAAGGTAATTTCAGACCTTTATATTTGATTTCATCCTCTAATAGCTCAATGATTTTGGCACTATTGATATGATCTTCCATGATTATGAAATATCGATTTTATATCCCAATTCATTAAATACATTCAGCAGATCATTTTTCGATTGGACTTCGGCTTTAAGCAGTTCAGCAAATTCGGTTTGCAGGATCTGCATTTTTTCGTCAAAGTCAATGTTTTCGTCACGGTTCACAAACTCGATATATTTGCTGGGAACAAGTGAAAAATCTTTTTTTGCTACTTCATCAAACGTGGCGGAATAGCATAGCTCCGGTATGTTTTCGCATATAACCGACTGCCAAAGATGATAAGTGCTTGTCACTTTCTTAATATCGGCATCAGAGAATTGAGTATATTTCTTTTCAAATGGTTCGCCTAATTGGCGCAAATCCATAAAAAGAATTTCTTTCTCTCGGTTGCGGTATTCACGTGTTAAATCGCCAATATTTCTACTTTGTTCCTTTTTGTTTTTATTCAGTATCCAAAGTGTAACGCTAATATCGGTAGTATAAAACAGATTTCGTGGTAATACCAAAATGGCTTCCACCAAGTTGTTTTCAATAAGTTTTCGGCGAATTTTATATTCATCACCGCCGCCACTCAAAGCGCCATTGGCAAGAATAAAACCCGCCACACCATTTTCGGAAAGTTTGGAAACCATATTGAGTATCCAGCCATAATTGGCATTACTCTTTGGTGGCACATCATAACCTCTCCAACGTGGATCGTCTTTCAATTCATTTTCAGCACGCCAGTCTTTCTGGTTAAAAGGAGGATTGGCCATAATGTAATCGGCTTTGAGGTCTTTGTGTTGGTCGTCGCCAAAGGTGTCGGCTGCCTTTTCGCCCAGATTACCCGAAATACCACGAATGGCAAGGTTCATTTTTGCCAGTTTGTAGGTGGTATTGGTGTATTCCTGTCCGTAAATAGAAACATTTTTGGTGTTTCCGTGGTGCGCCTGAATAAACTTGATGGATTGCACAAACATACCACCCGAGCCACAGGCGGGGTCGTAGATAATTCCGTTGTAAGGTTCAATCATCTCGGCAATGAGGTTTACAATGCTTTTGGGCGTGTAGAATTCTCCCTTTCCTTTCCCCTCGGCAAGGGCAAATTTTGAAAGAAAATATTCATACACACGTCCTACAATATCCTGGGATTTATCTTTGAGGGTATCTATATCGTTAATGGTATCGAGCAGCGAAGAGAGCTTGGTGATGTCCAGACCCAAACGTGAAAAGTAATTGTCGGGCAGCGCTCCTTTTAAGGCTTTGTTGTTTTTTTCGATGTTGTGAAGTGCCGTGTCAATTTTTAGTGCAATGTCGTTTTGTTTGGAGTTTTTGATGATATAGGTCCAGCGTGAAACTTCATCGAGGAAAAACACATTGTTCATATTATAGAAATCGGGCATTTCGATGTATTTTTCCTGTCCCTTGGCAATAAGCTTTTTGCGGTGATCTTCGAACTTATCGCTGGCAAACTTCAGGAAAATCAACCCCAATACGACGTGTTTATATTCTGCTGATTCTACGCTTCCCCTTAGTTTATTGGCCGATTCCCAAAGGGTTTCTTCCATGCTTTTTTCTTTTGCTTCCTTTTTGGCCATTTTCAGGTTCGAGTTTTATTTAACTTTAAGTCTGCTAAGATAAATCTTATAAATTAAATATCATAATAATACAGAAGAAGAAATTGAGGCATTTTGATAAACAAGTTATGAAATCCTGCTCGTCAAATACCAGGTTCCAGGAAGCATATTCGAAATTGAAATTAAACTGATTTTCGATCATTTTTGAGGTACTTTCTTCTGCTGTTATCATGAAGTCAGTGGGAAGTTACGATTCAGAAATGTAAATCAGGACTTATAATTTTGGGGAGAAAGAGGATTAAGCAAGTAAAAGAAAATGGAGCAGCTATTAATGTTGGTGTCGTCAGTTAAGCAGCCGGAATTGAAAAAAGCTGCAGCAGCCTTGGAGTGCAACGGAACGTGCAAATGTCGAATGATCGCTGGAGGCGAAATGAGCTGATGACTCCACAGCAGGAAAAAATCAAATTGGGAAAACTAATAACTTGCAAAGTGCCACACTGAAAGGAGGCTCTTTGCTTGCAAGTCACAGTGCAAAATAAAGAGCAAAAAATACAAGCAAGTTTAAAAATGAAAGAATAGATAAACCAGCTAGAATTTCGTACCATGTAAAAACAACGTTACTTCCCGAACCAAATATGTGCCGTAAATTTGAAAAAGCCAGACGCGTATCGTGAAGTGTGCGGTTAAATGGTGCATGTCGGTTTGAATTTGACATATTTATAAAGGTCTATAGTATTATATTCTAACAAGTTCGATTAATCGGAAAAGAAAAAGTACTTAATCCGTGGTTTTCTCAAAGGTTTAATAAATTTCGATTTAAACAAAAAAATGTGATCAAAAAATGTGAACAAGATATGAACAAAAAAAGAGACCCGAAGGCCTCTTTCGCTATTCCACTGAACCGGTTGGCGATGGTTCCGATTTCTGATTCAGTATATAGTTAACAGCATTTTGAGCCTGGGCAGCTGCCAATACCAAAACCTTCGGATCATCTTTAAAAGTTCTGATCCAGCTTTTAATGTAAGCCGCATTGTTTTCGATGGTCTGCTGTTCAATACCGGTAATCCCGCACAGGTAGGCTGCTCCCATCTCGGCCACGATCTCTTCTTGGCTATAATCCTGATTACCAAACTGATGATCTTTTATTTTCTCGTGCCGCCCCAGCCTGGAGCGATGGCCCGTGCAATGGATTGCTTCGTGGTAAAGTGTTGAATAACAGTATTCATCACAAAAGAAAGACCTTGGATTAGGCATACAGATCGTATCTGTTGACGGAGAATAGTAGGCATGCGTATCATCCCATCTGATCTTAGGGCAGTCTTTCCATTCAAAAATGATCCTTTCTGCAGCTGCAATGGAATTAAAATCGTGGTCAAAAGCCTCCGTATCCGGAATTTTCTTTGGATCGATCCCTTCGGTTTGCGTTAGGTTAAAAACATTGTAATAGCGAAGAAACGGGACTTTTTTGATCTCTCCGTTTTTGTCTTCCGATTCTATAATCTTCCAGAAGACAACCATCGTTGCTTTCTCACCTTTGAGAATGTTACCGCCCAGTGCTCTTGCCTGTTCGAAAGTCAGGTAAAAAGGTGAATTATAAGGAAGGCAAAGTAGCATCCAGAAATTGATTCCAGTATAAGGGCGATTGGATATCATGTTACGAGGCATTCCATTCTTTGTTCGCCAGGGAATCTGCCATGGCACAACTCCCGCTTCCAATCTGTCAATAATCTTTTGTGTAACAACTTCATAAAGATCCATTTTATTCATCTGTAATGCTCCTGCCTTAGAGACTTATTTTGGCAACTGGCACGCCGGTTAAATTTTTGCGTGCCGATCATTGAGCTGCCACGGATAAGGTCAACGGGGTGCATGTCAGTTTGCCACCCTGCCCGAAGGGTAGTGTTATTTAGGCAAACTGAACGCATCCGAAGGATTCCGGCGCGCCAGAACCCCTTTACCATTCCGTGGAGCGATCAATATTTTTGTGAAAATTTGAGTGGAGGGTATTATCTTCAAAATCAAAACCTTACCTTGATGGAGAATTTATCTTCATAATCAACAAATGCTATGAATAGTCTCAACTTTGATAATGATTTTCCATTTTACATAAAGCGCATCAAGAAAATTTTTATACCATCTTGATTTATAATGAAATTTCACATGCCTTGTTCAGCCATTTTCAATGTTCATTTTAAATAAACATATTGGTACAGTGAACAATTACTTGTTAATATATTGGCTAATTACAATTAAAATATATTTTTGACAAAAATCATTCAATTTTCATTTTTGTTCATTATTTTTGCATGTTCATCGAAAATGAACAATTAATGCAAATGAACTTTCAATGCTATGAAAAAGGAAAAATACATTCTTGACGAAGCAATTGACAGCTTATTCAGGTACACCAATGTTGAGACCATAGTAAAAAATGGCGGACTGAAGCATGATGCATTCCTGATGATTGCCAATGAAGAGTTTGTAGTTGAGATTAAATCTGAGATTTCAAAAGGTAACAAAGGCATCGTTCTTGCAAGACTCAAGGAGACTTCAAGCATGAATAACCTTCCAATTGTATTAATAACAAAATACATCCCCCATGAGATAGCGAAAGAGTTTGTGGCTGAAGGGTTAAATTACCTGGATATTGCTGGTAATTGTAATATTAGGAAAAATAATCTCGTGCTCCTAGTAGAAGGGAAAAGGATCGAGAAAACGACAAGGGCCAACCAACCCCGTGCATTTCAGGAAGCTGGGATTAAACTGATTTTTCAGTTTTTGGTCGATCCCGAAAAGACACAACTCACCTACCGTGAACTCGCCGAGCTTGCGAACATCTCTTTAGGTTCAGTGGGTACAATCATGCAGGAACTTATAGACCTTAATTTCATCCTCAAAACGAAACAAACAAAGAAGCTTAAAAACGCCAAAGAGCTTTTAAACCGATGGATTACTGCCTACCATGATATATTAAGACCCAGGATATTCAGGAAACATATGCGTTTCGTAAACCTGGTAAGCTATAGCAAGTGGAAGGAAATTAACTTGAATAAAACCGAGGGATTTGCATTCTGGGGTGGTGAAACAGGTGCCACCTTGCTTAACGGCTACCTGCAACCGGGTATTTTCACCATTTACTCCAATCGCAATTGGCAAAGTTTTAAGGACATTGAACTTGTACCTGATGAAAATGGTAAAGTGGAAGTACTGGAGATATTCTGGAATCTGCAAACTTTTAAGGGTATCCCACCACTTTTGATTTATGCTGACTTAATGAGAAGTGGAAGCGACCGTAATATTGAAACAGCAAATATGATCTTAAACAATGAGTTACAATATATCAAGTGAAAATTTCAGCAACCCTATCTTAAAGGAAATGCTGGAAAAACTGACCGGTTTTTTTAATTCAGCAGGTTCTGAATTTTACGTGATCGGTGCTACCGCCCGGGACATTATTTTGAGTGGAATTCACAACCAGGCTCTTGCAAGGAAAACTAACGATCTGGACATAGCTATTGCTATTCCCGATTGGTCGAAGTTTTATGAGATTTCTAATGGTTTATGCAAAATGGAAGGCTTTGAAAAATCGAAGGAGCAAATACAGCGATTCTTGTATAAAACACATTTCCAACTGGATATTGTCCCATTTGGCGGAATAGCCCATGATGACAACCATATCTACTGGCCACCGGAAGAATCACAGGCAATGTCTGTTGCCGGATTTATTGATGTTGCAAAAAACACGCTTGAAGTCACAGTTGATAACAGCTTTACAATCTGTGTTGCATCTCTGCCAGGGATTTTTCTATTAAAACTGTCAGCATGGCGAGACAGACACATCTCATCAAACAAAGATGCTGATGACATGGCATTTATCATTACAAGTTATCTCGAAATAAACGAGCAACGAGCTGTAAAAGAAAACTATGATCTTTATGAGGAAGATAATTTCTCATCCTTTCTTGCCGGAGCGACTTTGTTAGGGCGTGATATGAAGAAAATTCTTTGGCTAAATCCTGAAATTTTATATGAATTTTTCATCCTTCTCCGAACTGAAGTATCGAAGAAGGATGATAGCCGATTGATTAATCAGATGATGGAAACTCACCCGTCCTTAAAATATGAAGATGTGTATAACAGCTTGGTTTCGCTTACAAATCAGCTTGAAAATCCTCCAAATTATTAAAAACCAATGTAGAGTAATCAAAACCTCATTCCTTTCCTTTTATGCTTCAGCATCTTCCTCTTTTTATTCTGCTCTTTTTCTTTGCCATACCATGGCATTAACCGGACCATTTCAAGGATCGGTTTTGAAAAGAAGTTCTTTGCGTCCAGATGGTATTTCAGTTGTTCATGGTTCAAACTGACTTCCTGAATTCCGGACGGATGATTGTTAAGGTAATATTGATCTTCTGTTTTTACGACTTTATACTTTTCTGACAGATCACCTGTAAGACCAGGCTTCAATGACTTTCGGTTTTGGTTATATTCCCGGTAAAAATCATATTGATTGATCCGTTGTTCTGTTTCAATAATTCGGTGGATGGAATAACGGTAATAGTCTTTAATCGCCGATTCAGTAAAACTTTTTGAAAGGTCATCCATTCCGGAGGTAATCCGATTAAACTCTTTGCTCTCTGATAGTTTTATTTCTTTTAAAGGAGTATTTGTTTCCCGGTTCTTCAATTCCAACATAGAAACCTTTTCGTAATCAATCAGCCCCTCGGAGACAAACCGGAACTTTTCAGAGAGAACACGGTTGTAATCTTTGATAATGGCATAAAAATCATGGTTGGTCATATTGAAATAGTCGAGTCTGATCAGTTGTTTGTCAATCAGAAACGGATTGCTGAATACCATTTTATTATCAGGACTGAATATTTTATAATTACTTGATTCAGAAGATCGGAATAGAAAAAGACCTTTCTCTTTCAATTCAAGGGCTGCGTTCTGTGCGTCACAGAAGCGATATTTTTTAAATAATTCTTTAAAACCAGTGGTAACCTGATCTTCTACTTGTTTTACCAATTCTTTTTCTGGTCTGTTGTCAGTCTTTGAGATTTTTATTCGTTCTTTAAGTTCTGACATGCGAAGCGGATTCCGGATTATTTTCCCGTCATTGTACGTCACCAGGATAACTTCACCTTTGCCAGATTGCTTGACCTCCAGATTGAATGTTTTCAGTATATCGTTATACATGGTTTCACTTTCTATTCCCGAAGATTGGTTCAATAACCGGAAGATTCCTTCA
>Ga0209123_1001531_pt1 | contig 22516 bp, 14 predicted proteins | sample BarGraIncu00431A_FD_184500 | JGI IMG/M metagenome (GOLD analysis project Ga0209123, IMG submission 184500) | Arctic peat soil microbial communities from Barrow, Alaska, USA - Barrow Graham LP Incubations 004-31A (SPAdes) (version 2) | ecosystem: Environmental > Terrestrial > Soil > Wetlands >...
GATAGGGGCACGAAGATCGCAATCAACTAAAATGACTTTATACCCTGCGTACGCCAGCAGCGTTGCCGTGTTGACGGCCACCATTGCCCCTCCCTCACTAGAATTAGTGCTGGTAAATAAAACCATCCGTACTTTCCCATAGGGTTCCGCATCGCGGATGCTAGCACTCAAAGCCCGCAATGATTCCGCAAGCAGAGATTGTTCCCTGTCTTGAATCAGATAACGAGGTTTTTTATCTTCTACCCGCTTATTCTTTCGTGACCGCTTATCCTTCCGTGACCGCCCATCCATTCGTGATGGACTATCCATTCGTGATGGACTATCCATTCGTGATGGCCTATCCATGATTTCCACCGTCCGCTTTCTTACTCCCAGTCCATCTTTGGGAACGGGATCCCATTCTTGGAATAACGCCAATCACTGGCACAGATAAGTAATGCTGCAAATCGGCAACTGTATCAATTGTTTTATAAAAAAATTCAACAAAAAATGTAGCCATTATTCCGATAAAAAGTCCCAAAATGCCACCTATACATAAGTTGAAGATTTTTTTAGGTTTAACCGGTTCTTCCGGCAATGCTGCCATGTCAAAAACTTGCAAATTAGACGATTCCATGATTTCACTGATCCGTGCCTCTTCATAGCGTTTCACTAGGACGGTATAAGTACTTTCAGCAACCGAATAATCAAGCACTAACCGCGCCAACTGGGATTCTGTTGCAGGAAGTTTTACTAATTCTTTTTCTTCCTGTGAGGTAATGCGTTGTAAACCTGTCTTTTGCTTTTCGCCTAAAGATACCTCGCCGATTGCGATGCGTATAAGTTCGGTTTGCAGCCTCTTTTTATTGTCATCAATGGAAGCCTTGAGATTAACCACCCGCGGATGCTCTTCGGTCAAACTTTTCGACAATCCCGCCAATTCGGCTTCTTGTTCAGCCAAGCGGTTCCGATACAACTGCACAACAGGCGTATCGGCAATGATCGATGGTGTTTTTAGTTTGGCATACGCCGCCTCCAGCACCAATTGGTTCTCGTTATCCAATTTCCTCAAGCTTGCTTGACGTTCCACAAACGCCCTGGTCTGTTCATTAATAGCAACAACCCCGTTGTATTTTTTATATTCCACTAATGTTTTTTCCACTTCATCAAGCTCATGTTTTTTTTCAGCCAAACGATCCCCAATAAAAATTCGAGTTTCTTTACCTTCCGCCCGGGCGATATCCAGCGACTTTTCATTAACAGCGACCGCCAACGCGTTTGCTAGTTTTTGAGCTTCCTCTGGGGAGCTGGCCAACACAAAAACGTTTAAAATCTCCGTATCTTTTAAAGGGCGAACCGTAATTCGATCGATAAAATTTTCATACCGAAGAGACGCCTGCTCATCTGCACTGAGTTTGCCAATCGCAGCTTCCACCACCGCTCGACTCTTTATTAATTCGGCATAGGTATACATTTTTTGCCGTGCTAGTTCTTCTGACTGCCATCCTGTCCCTCCAGCACTTTCCATACTTCTTGCAGCCGGCTTTATTCGTATTGCAACTTTGGCCTCAAACGTTGGAGGCATCAAATTGAATATGGTAGCAAGTATTATTGCAATGCAGCAACTCGAATACACCCACTGGCTGTGGCGCCTTGTAACCAATAATAAGCCATGCAAATCTAACTGTTTGTCCATTGGAGCCCCCTGACTATTGCTAACATTTATGTGACGACTCGCTAGCTGTCATTATTTTCTTGATTGATCCACATTGTAAAATACCTGTGTTAATGGCAATATATCCCTTGCAAAATCAATCCGGTGATTTCCGGTAAAATAGACAATGTCACCTTCTTGCAAGCGCAGGTTTTTACTTACATCGCCCTTATTCAACAAATCCAGCAAATTAACCCGGATTGGTTCAATTTTGGGGTCTTTGTGAATGATAAAAACCTTGGTTTTGGCGGCCTCTTTTGTCCAGCCTTTCGCCGCGGCTATCGCATCCATCAAATTCCTGCTTTTATCTAGTTCGTAAAGGCCGGGTTGGTTAACTTCTCCCAGAATATATACGCGTTCTGTGCTAAACTTCAACAAATTGATTGTGACACGAGGGTTAAAATAATACTTTGCGAGGGATTCCTGAAGTATATTAGTCAAATTCTCGGTCTTCATTCCCTCCGCCTGCACCTCTCCGACAAGAGGATAAGCGAATTTCCCATCTGAGCGAATGGTAATCGAGTTCGGATTTCCCTGACCTGGAAAACTAAGTTCAGGATAGCCAAATACATTGATGCTCAATTCGTCGAACGGGCGCAATATGTAGTCACCAGGTGCTGCATTTACCCTGGATGTCAACAGCAAAAGCACCATGAGTGCAAGCATCCACCTTTTCATACTAACAACTCCCTCCGAAAATCGGATATTCATTAACCTGTTCGACGAAAACAATTTATTTCCTGCTCCAATGTTCTTCATTACGACAACAATATTCGCTTCTGGTCGAAATTCTTACAAAGTACAACACCTTATCATTCACAAAAACACTATAGATCTCATATTTCTGTGGTGCTAACCATATAACGGATCCTTTTTAGACTGAAAAAATCAAACAATTAAACATAAACACCCTGTTCTACAGTTATTATACTCCAACATTCCCCCATATACTGTGAAGCACATCACTATTCATTATAAGACTGGCCCATTTCTTATATCAACTAGTGTGAATATTTATTTTAAATTGACAATAATAAAGGTTTTTACGTCGAAATGTCGAATAAAATTACTGCAAAAATATTCACAAAACTATTCTAACTGAATATTTTCTACAATCATGAAGAACTACATCACTGTTCATCATTCGTACACCTCTAATTATAAACTAATGTTTCTCCTTCAGAAAACCCATCGACAAGACTCTGCTCATTTAAACCAATGAATACCTATCATAAAACAACATCAGCTTAAGGAAACGGTTTAATTTCGTTTTGCACCTTGAGGCAAGGGAAAGGATTGATTAATAAATATGAACATATTAACTTTGGACTATGCTAACAAATTAATCGTTAATGGTATCAAGAAGGCTAACTCCGATTTCGGGCTCCCGGTCAGTATTTCGATATGTGACACTAATGGAGATTTAATTGCTTTCAATCGTATGGAAGGAGCCGCACCGAGAAGCAGTATCATATCCCAACGTAAGGCTTATACTGCGGCTCGAGCAGGTATCTCTACCAAAGCACTATTTGCAAGGATTCAACAGGAAAATCTAGAAATCGGATATTTCTGCGATCCTTTATTTACTGCATTCCCTGGAGGCAACCTACTAAAAGACAAAAATAATACTGTTATTGGTAGTATTGGAATTAGTGGCCTAGCTGCTAATGACGATCACCTTATTACTGAATTTCTAGCGGAGTTGATCAAAACCGAATCCTTGTGATAACTCCTATGAATCTAAGTGCCTTCGTTTCTCATGTTTTTTATAAATGAAACGTTTCACAATGCCACGATCTTCTGTTCTTTCTTAAAGAGAACCACGACCTCGCCGTCCTGGTTCTCTTTTCATGATCTTAGTTACCAAGATGCCTTTTGCAAGAAAGTCAAATAACCAATTAATTTCTCCTCGATTAAAATTGATTTAATTAGCAGGGTTTTGTTAAATTATGCAGAATATTATTATTATTACCAGAATTACTTAATTTTTCTTGAAAGGAGGGTATTCTACTGAGTTGCTCTGTCTCTTCCTGTAGGGGCAATATTAAAATTAGAGGGGTGTATATTAATGACATGGATTCAAGATTACAACCCATTGGGAAGTATCGGACTGTCTGCATTAGTTGCTGCTATTCCACTATTTATCTTATTGTACATGCTAGGTATTAAGCGCTCAAAAGGACACAATGCAGCTTTTTTCGGTCTACTCTCTGCGATTATAATTGCTATTTTAGCCTTTAAAATGCCAATAGGTCTGGCACTCAGTGCCACTGTTAATGGTGCCTTCGTCGGTATTTTCCCAATAGTTTGGATTATTGTAACTGCAATTTGGGTTTACAATATGACAGTCGAGTCTGGGGAATTTGAAATAATTAAAAATTCTCTCGCCTCCATCACGGAAGACCGTCGTCTACAAGCAATTTTTATCGCTTTTGCCTTCGGTTCCTTTATTGAAGGTACTGCTGGTTTTGGTACGCCTGTAGCGATTACAGCCGCCATGCTGGTGGGACTTGGTTTTAACCCGGTATATGCCGCCGGTATATGCCTGATTGCCAATACTGCTCCCGTGGCTTTTGGTGCTATCGGTATCCCTGTTGTGGTACTTGGCCAAGTTTCGGGTATTGATGCAATGACACTTAGTAAAGTCATTGGTCGCCAGTTGCCATTTCTCTCAGTTATCGTGCCCTTATGGGTAGTTGTGATGATGTGCGGCTGGAAACGGTCCGTGGAAGTGCTGCCAGCCGTAATAGTAGCAGGGCTTTGTTTTGCTCTCACTCAGTTTTATACTTCCAACTACATTAGTGTATATTTGCCGGATATTACTTCGGCTTTAGTTACCATCATTGGTTTGTTAATTTTTCTCAAAATTTGGAAGCCATCTAAAATTTGGCGTTTTCCAGGCGAAGTAGAATCCGCTACTGGCGCAGTCAAACTACAGTACACAGGTGCTGAAGTTCTTCGTGCATGGGCCCCCTATCTTATTTTGGCTATACTAGTCTTCTTATGGGCTGATGACAAATTCCTTGGTTTCAAAAATGTTTTAACAGACTGGGAAAAGGCCCTCGGTTTGAGTCCGCTTTTGTGGCCTGGACTGCATAATCTTGTGATCAAAGTTGCTCCGGTTGTAGCGAAAAATACTCCCTATGCCGCTACCTATGCTGTCAATTTTCTGTCCGCTGCCGGCACTGCTCTCTTTATGTCCGGTATTCTTTCCTTGTTTATTATCCCGAATTATAGTGTCGGGCGAGCGATTTCCTGCTTTGGTCGCACCATTACGATGCTCAAATTCCCGATTTTCACCATCTCCATGATTCTTGGTTTGGCGTATATAATGAACTATTCTGGCATGAGTTCGACGTTAGGTCTAGCATTTACTTACACAGGTGCAGCTTTCCCATTCTTCGCACCATTCCTCGGATGGCTCGGAGTATTCCTGACAGGTTCCGATACTTCGGCCAATGCCCTGTTTGGTTCAATGCAGCATACGGCTGCCGATCAACTTGGCCTTGACCCTAACCTAATTGTAGCTTCTAACTCGTCTGGTGGTGTTTGTGGCAAGATGATTTCGCCACAAAGTATCGCAGTTGCTACCGCTGCTACTGGTCTGGTAGGTCAAGAATCCACCATCTTCCGTTTTGCATTACCTCACAGTATCGCCATGATTATTCTGATCGGAATTTTGACTTATCTACAGTCGAATGTTTTGCATTGGATGATGCCATAACTACAATGTAATTGGCAAAGATGATTTTTGTATGCAAAAAAAGTTTAAAACCCGCAAAATTCGCGGGTTTTATTTTTTTTGAAAAGTTGTTGAAAACAGACTACTCCAAGCAAAGAATAGGTAATGAGTCCCTGAGGAGAAATCGCTCACTCTTCAGTGTTCTCAGCAATCATGGTTGTATCTAGAGACTATTCCTTCTTGCCGGCCTCAAGTTCCATCACTGTGTAAGCAACTTCACGTCCGTTAACCAGTAGGGCTATCCGATGCGCCCCCGAATAATGTCGGCGAGTCGTCAGATCTAACCAGCGATGGATCCGCGTAGCACTAAGGCGTGCGCCGCCAGGCACTGTTTTATCGGACAGCAAAAATATTTTACGAGATGTATGCCCCCGCGACTTCACAAAGTCAATCCCGTATTCGATGCGAATGTGTAATGGCCCGCCTTCCTGGATGTATAGCTCATATCCCAACTCACAGCTCCCGCCTACGGGCAACACAGATGGCTCCACCGATAATGAAGCGTAGGTTGTAAGTAACGTCGATCCTATCTGCTGCGCATATCCGAATAGCGCCATGGTCTCTGGATCGGCTTTACGGATCAAAGTACGACAGCCTTGCCGCACGATCCAATCCGTGTATGAATGCACACCTTTCCAACGACGAGCTGTTGCAATCACGATCGCTGGATGATCCTTGGCGATGTCATTCAAGTTATTGGCCACGCTTTTACGTACATAAAGAGACGAGTCGGTTTTCAGTAGTTCTAGTACACGCAGCACTGGAGCGGGATCTCGTTTAAAAACAGCAAGGCCCTCACCCCACGGCAGTCGAGGTCGGCAGCCTTCGCTTGCAAGCCGCCGCACATGCTCATCGGTATGCTTCGACCATTTCTCCATCTGTTGCATCATTCGTTCTGGATGACGCAACAGGAATGACCTCACGGCAAATTCTGACGACGACTTCATCGTGAACCGTTCTAATGCTTTCATGGATAGGGGCCAATGTTCATCTGCCTGACCATACACCGCTACAAATTCCGGGAAAAACAGGTATGGGAACCCGATGCACTCCTCATCTATAGCAAATAATATCTCCAGAGCCTCTTCGTACCCATGCGGTAGATATCTCCCAAGCACCTCGGCGATGCGTCGCATTCGGGCTTTTAAGGCAAGTCCATCCCAAGAATCGTCTAGCACCGTCTCAATGAAACCAAAACTGTCAAAAGCACCGTACACGGCATGCACCTTTTTGCTAAATTGACGTAGAAATTCCACATTGTACATTGCCTTCAAAGGTTCTGCCATCGTCTATTCCCTCCTAAATGATCTCATAATTAATTACATCCATGTTCAGTCTTTTTAAAAATCTAATAAGCCTTGACGATCTAACCAAGATCGTATGCAAACCAAAAACTTCCTTGCAGCAGGGGAAGCTTTCTTCATCGAGTTCAGAGCAACACCAATGGTACGATATGCAGTTTTCTCCAGATTAACAATATGTACATGATGAGTATTATGAAGTAACAACATCTCAGGAAGAATACTTATGCCCAGACCATTTCGCACCATTGCAATAATAGCCTGTTCTTCGACCACTTCATACTTGATTTTGGGTGTTAGATTATTTTCCAGAAGAATACGCCGCACATCATCCGTATTTCCCCACTTAGTCATGATAAATTCTTCCCCTTTGATCTGATCGAAAGAGATTTCATCTTGATGCTGCAAGGGGTGTCCGCATGGTAAAATGCAAAACATTTTATCTTTTTTTAATGGAATAAATTCAAATGATTGAGTTACGGGTAAAGACACAAATCCAAAGTCAACCGCTCCGCTTAATATCCAGCGATTGATATCATCATAATCCCCCTCTGCTAACTTAATCTCAATCCTTGGGTGCTGTTCTTTAAATTCCTTTATAATACTCGGAAGCCATTGTGAAGACACACTGGTAAATGTTCCAATCCGTACCGTACCAATTTCTAAGCCCTTAATCTCAGCAACTTTTTGCTTTAAACGATCATTACATTGTAACGTTTCTCGGACATATTTTAAGATCAATTCACCATTCGTCGTTAAGGTTACACCGGCTCGATCTCGCGTAAGTAGGGAAAATCCTAATTCTGTTTCTAGACTGGCAATAGCATGGCTAACACCAGACTGAGTTAAATTCAAACGTTCTGCGGCTTTTGTCAAACTTCCTAATTCAACCACAGAATGAAAAACCTCATATTTCGAAATTGTCATAATTACCATCCCATTTTTTATATGAATTTTTCTCATGAATTGCATTAAAAACATTCGCTTTTCTAATGTCAGTTATATACTTATACTAGTGATTATAAACAATTAAAATTCAGGTACTAAACGAGCTGCCAATCCCAAAACTGCCAACATTGTATGAATGGCCCCCTCTAAAAATACCTACAACAAAGTACATTTCTTTCTTTAACAACAAACAAAGGATTCAAAAATCATACTCCTATAATAAGATATAACCGACTTCTATGCAAGAAAACTTTAATTCACAAAGGAGGTATCTCATGCAGCAGCAAGCAATCTCAACGCAAAATTTACGAATGCCGATAATAACGGCTTTGCTAGCCATTTATTTTTTTTGGGGCGGAACTTATTTGGCAATGAAAATAGCCATTGACACGATACCACCTTTTCTAATGGGAGGACTGCGTTTCTTTACTGCAGGTGCGATGGTGTATTTATGGGAATTAGGAAAGGGAACCCCTCATCCCCATAAATCGCAATGGCGCGGTGCCGCCATGGTTAGTGGTTTGTTGTTGGTATGCTCAATGGGCGGTCTAGCCTGGGCCGAACAATTTATACCTTCTGGCATTGCCGCTATTATCTTTGCCACCGTTCCTCTGTGGATGGCATTGATTGCATGGCTTTTTCAAAATGGCGATCGCCCCCAAATTTTTGTTATACTCGGGCTAGCCTTAGGTTTTTGCGGAGTAATTCTCTTGGTTAAAAACTCGGTTACCCCACTCGGTAGTAATACTCTGGAATGGTTAGGCTATATCGTAGTTACTTTGGCATCCATTTCTTGGGCTTGGGGCTCGTTATACTCGCGAATCGCACAACTACCAGAATCTCCGTTCATGTCAGTGGCACTACAGAATCTGATCGGTGGTGCCTGTTATATACTTATCAGTCTGTTGTTCGATGAATGGAGCACTTTTGCACTATGCAACGTCTCCCTAAACTCGGCCCTTTCCCTAATTTATTTAATTTTCTTCGGTTCCCTCATTGGCTTTGGTGCGTACATATGGCTACTAAAAGTGGCAAACCCCACAATTGTTTCCACTTACGCCTATATAAACCCCGTCGTAGCTCTCTTTCTTGGTTGGACAATAGCTGGCGAACAACTCACATCATCCGATACAGTTGCGAGCGCCATTATCCTATGCGCTGTAATCATTATCACAAAAGATCAATGGACAATCATATAGATCATAACAAAAGGTACTGCCCAATTTATATAATATATAAGTCGTTCATTTTACTTTGCTAAAATTCCGCACTAAGAAAAACGCTAACTACATTGTGCTCGTTAGCGGCATGAGGGTTTCTGATAGGAAAAAAACCAAAAGGATGTAGTGAGACTACATCCTTTTGATTGGTACTTCTATAAAATATTTATTATGGTTTAACAGTAGCTTTAAACATTTGTTTACCATCTTTCATTTCAATAATAACTGCATTCTTCACAGCATCATGAGTAGCGTTCAAGGTAGTCGCCCCTGTTATTGCTGGGAAATCTTTTGTCGCCGTCAAGGCTTCCCTAATTTTTTCAGGTTCGGCGCTATTAGCACGTGTGATGGCATCAAGGAGTATGTTAATCGCATCATAGCTGAGCACAGCCATGGCATCTGGTGCTTGCCCATACTCTTTTTTATACGCTTCTACAAATGCCTGTGAGGTTGGGTTAGTATCATCGGGTGAATAATGATTGGTGAAATATGTATTATTTAGAGGTGCTGCTGTTCCAATTTCAACTAGCTTCGGTGAATCCCATCCATCTCCACCAACAATCGGTACAGTAATACCAATTTCACGTGCTTGTTTAACAATTTTACCTACTTCCTCATAATAACCTGGAAGATAGATAACTTCAGGGTTCAATGCTTTCACTTTTGTCAAGATAGTTTTAAAATCCTGGTCTTTTTGTAAATATGCTTCTTCCGCCAAAACGCTACCGCTACCTTTAGTAAAGGCTTCTCTAAAGAAATTTGCCAACCCTTTACTGTAGTCACTACTACTATCCACTAACATGACAGCTTTATTTAATTTTAACGTATTTAGGACAAAATTTGCCCCCACTGTTCCTTGGAAAGGATCAATGAAACATACCCGAAAAGTATAGTTCTTAACATTACCATTTTTTTCATCGACAGTTACTTTGGGATTGGTCGCCCCCACAGCGATATAAGGAAGTTTAGTGGCTTCGGCTACATTTGACGAAGCAATCGCATTCGAACTAGAGAATGTACCAATTACGGCTACAACTCGATCTTGTGTTGCCAGTTTTGTCATTGCATTGGCTGCTTCAGATGGTTCACTTTTATTATCCGCAACTACAGCCTGAATCTGCTTTCCAAGTATACCACCCTTAGCATTGGCTTCCTTAATGGCCATTTTTGCTCCGTTGGCACCCGAGATACCAAATGTTGCATTACCACCCGTCATTTCGTTAAGTATACCGATCTTAATATCCTTAGAAGCAGAATTACCACATCCCGCCAAGATTCCTACCATCAGCAATACTAATAGCGATAAACCTATGACTTTAAATCCCATTTTATTCATATTCATTTTCTCCCCTTTTTTTTGCATTACATAACACTCGTTGATGTACTCTCTAATCCATATTTTTTAACACAGACTAGACTACATAAAAAAACTCTGCATAATTAAGGCAGGTTCATATTATTATCCCTTATCACATCAATAAGCATAAATAATACAAAAGAGTCAAATCATATCATGATTTGACTCTGGATAAACAAATAGTAAACACCCTTTGGTATTTGCTGTATCACAATAACAAAGATATACTGATCCCCATATCGCAATTTTGTCTCTGTCCTTTTGCCTGAGAGCTTTGTCAGCAACAAATATTGCTGTATTTCACCTTCGGCGCCCTATTGAGGGTCTCTCCAGAGTTCTGTCCATTTACGATTCTACTCGGTCATCCGAGTGCCTGAGAGTGTTATTCCTTCGGCGGGCTAGTATAGCCGCTCTCCCGTAAATCTCATCCAGATAAACATATGTAATTTTAGAAAGCACATTTGAGTTCAGTTCTATTATAAGGTACTCTGACAATTTATTCAATACTAAATATACAAGTTTAATTTTTTTAGTTTTTTGATCCCCTCTAATAACAATCCTGGTTTCGGCTCAGCGGATCGGTACTAAATCGTCACGATTTTATTTAACAAGAACCAACCTTTCCCCATTATCCCCATTTAACTTGCTCCCAATCATCAGCCTTAAATCCCACTAAAACCCAGTTGTCGGCAAGTAAAATTGGCCGTTTGACCAGCATTCCATCCGTTGCCAGTAAGGCAAGCATCTCCGTATGGGACATGGCCGGCAAGCTGTCCTTTAATTGCATTGATTTATACAAAAGTCCGCTGGTATTAAAGAATTTTTTAAGCGGAAGTTTGCTTTTCCCCCACCATTCCTCTAGTTCCACCGCCGATGGATTTTGTTCTTTAATATGCCGTTCATCATAAGCAATTCCATGATCATTCAACCATTTTTTTGCCTTTTGGCAGGTAGTGCATTTTGGATAGCAAACAAGCTGATATCTCATAATCATTTTCCTCACTTTCTCTACGAGTATACGTCGCAAGAACGATCACCAATGACTCTCGTATTTGCTTACTTTATCTTGTTAATGTCAATATTCCCCCCCAAGCGCCATAGACTGATGTTATTTATACCTTGTTCTCTCGCGATAGCTATCCAGTAATTTAAGGTTTCCACATCAGCATACCACACTTGATACGTAGCGCCTGTATCTTCGTAACGAAAGACTAAACATTGACTTTCTTTGTCTCTTGTTGTTGCACTTCCATATGTCACGGCAAGCGTTTTTGCTTCCACTTCTGTGAGAAAACGCTTCTTGTCATTGTCTCCCCACAGGCAACCGCCTGTAGAAAATGCAATGGAAGGTTCCCCTGGTAAGCTTTTCATTTGCCCTATGGTTTTTTCAATAAACCCTTTATTGGTTTTAGGACCAGGATCGCTATGTAATCCATACAGGTTATAGAACATAACAACATATTCCGGCCCCCGTGGAAATTGGACAGCAGAAAATGGTGTGCTCGGCTCTAGTACCACACGGAGTTTTAAATTATTCTCCCGTGCTTTTGCATACAGTTTATCCACAAAAGGCAAAAAGGCTTGTCCGACTTTTTCATCTTTCCATATTCTTTCATAATCAACTTCAACACCATCATATTTGCCTTGAATCGCAAACATGATGATTTCATCAATATGTCGTTCCATAGCCCCAGCATCGGAAAATTTCCTGCGCAGAACACCAGTGTCTTTCATTATCTGGGATCCGTCCAAATTCTGCTTATCGTTCACAAAGGTAAGATATGTTTCGTATTTCCCTTTTTTCATTTTTAATTCCTTCTGTTTATCACTAAGCTCCTGAGGTACAAAAATACGGTCATACGGGTCAAAATAGGCACCAAAATATAAAATTTTATCCAGTTTCTTACCCATTCGCTGCAAGTCTTTTTCTCCAGGTTCCAAATCCCAGTACGCTATCCACACTGATTTGCTAACAGTTTCCTTGGCGTCTGCCTTACCTACCAACTGACTATCATAATTGCAGCCTGCCAGGATGACCAAAACAAAAGCCAATAACACCACTTTTAATTTTTTGCAAGCTATGCTTCTCATCAATTTACACCTCACTACGGATTACAGTTTTTCGATAAAAAAAGCAAGGATGGCTTCCCATAATTGTTTTGTCTTAAAGAGAAAAGCATCAATACCTTCCAGTTTGCTGTTAAATAAGATTCTTTCATCTTTCTCTCCCGTATTTTCCGTAATGACTAGTTTTTCAAATACGCCGTCATATACATCATCTGCCAGATTTCGTTGGCTCTGACCATACCCTCCCCAAGAGCTTTCCAGAAACATAGCCCCTGCCTTAGTATTCATGATTTGCAAATCCCGGACAGCTTCCTTTTCATCCACGGTAATACTTAACTTATCTCCTTTGAGAGACAAGGCCAACTTGCGGTCACCTTGGGCATGAACACTAATTTCAGATACATATCGTTCTGCCCCTGCTGCTACGCTCGCAACTGGTTCCTGTGCTTTATCCTGCAAGTGCCCATCATAGAATTTGGCTTTTTCCAATGAACTAGCATATCTCCTAAATGTTTCCAGTGCACGTATTTCAGCAGCTTTTTTATCTTCGGGGATGGATACAATTTCTTTACCATCATGTTCATCTAAGTTTAACTTAAATAATTCTTTTTCGGTGCCGCTGACTTTTTCCGTAACATACAAGATATTATTAAAAATATGCACCGATAAAAATTTATTTAAATTATCCTCGGCTCGCAGATATATTCTCTGCGAACCCAGTTTATTGCCCCTCAACCGTACCGAGAGCTTCAGATCCTCATAATCATTACTATTCTTTAATCGCACCAAGCCTTTATCTTTGGGCAAAGCTGTCAAAATCATTGTTTCTTCTTGAATTTCCAATGCCCCTTTAAGGGGTTCCCATACCCTTTGTTTATTTAAATTACCCTGGACAAATGTTACATCTTGATTAATATCGTATTTTATTCGCATTAACAGATGATTGGTATACCAATAAGGTTGGGGCTGCATGCGCGTTAAATCATAAATACTGCTGTTTCTCTGATTAAAAGAAAATCCTTCCCGGTTAAAGTTCATCTTAAATAAGTCTTTGATCCAATATTCATTTACAGCACTTACCTTGTCATTGTTACCAAATCTGCCCGTATTGGAGTGCATGAGTATATAGGCTCCCGGTACATAACCAATCGACTGACCATAGACATCACGGAGAGTTTCGTAATCGTATGAGATACGCGCTTTCATCCTAGCATAGCTTTCTTTAGGGATACCATATTCATCACGTATATAGTCCATTAAATAGTGATTGTATTTCCGCCCTAAGTAAGGCGCAACTTCAGCATGTTCTAGTGGATCTAATTCTCCTAGATAGTTGTTATAACGGTCAAACACATTAATAAATGCTAACCGATACCCATTACTCCCCAGCTCCCAGAAAGTTGTTTTTTCCAATTCTTTTAATTCTTCAGGCATTAAAAATTTTATATCTTTTTTCTCAAATTTTTCGGGATATGTTAAAATAGTTGCTTTAAAATTCAGATCTTCCAGAATTTTTTGCGCGAAAATGGCTGTATCTCTGCGCCCGTCTTCAAAAATCAGAAATAAGGATTTTTCTGGCAGTTCTTTGCCATTTTGATAATACTCTAAAACATCTTGCTGAGTGATGGTGACATACCCCATATTTTTTAGTGCCTGTAAATGGTCCTGCAATCGCCTCAGACCCATTATATTTTGATTACCGACTCGTTCTACACCAAAATAAGAAAGGGCAACAAAACCTTTATCCTCTGACATCGTTGTGTTTGCCACTATATAAGGTTTATATGTTTTTAAGGTAAGTAGTGCCATTGCAGCAAAACCAATTACGATAAAGATAATTATCAACTGTAATAAAACACTTATTATTTTTCTTCTGTCCTTAAGTTCCGTGAAATTTGCATACATGACGATTTTTCTCTTATTACGGGCAATGAATTTTTCAGTTGGTATTGTCATCAGCGTACATCCCCTGTATGTTGTTGCGATTTTTTCTTCGCCATGTCCTTGATGTCCGCCGGAGTCATCCGAGTTCCCCACGTGGTTTTCCAGAACGTGACCCAAGCGATAGGCATTTGCCATAAAAGTACAGCCTCATAATATAGACAAAACCAGAATCCATATACCCATGTTGAACTTTTTCTGAGTAATAACTGGGCCATACTCATCAGCAAGGCCATTAGAAAAAGACCAATCACAAAACTAGTCGGAAATACTCGATAAATCAATGGAACATAAATCAAATTATAAAGAACAATAACAGGTGCCAAAAGGGGTACTAACATCCCCATGTAAAAAGACAATGACATAAAGGGTTCTTTTCTCCACATAAACATTGCAGCAATCATTGATTCTCTCAGCCACGATCTCTTCCAGCGCATCTGCTGTTTCAAAAAAACTCTATATTTGTTCGGCACAATTGTGGTGCATATTGCTGTATCCTGATACATGGTCCGGTCATTTCGTAAGATAAAATTCGTCATACTCCGGTCATCACCAAAAGTAGCTCTCTGTCCCAGAAATTTTTGGCTCAACCACGCATCCATGTATTTGAGAACCAATTCCTTCCGGTAACAAGATAGCGGTCCTGACAAGCAAGTGACTGCATCAAAATAACTTTCTGCCGCTTTCATAACCCGAAAGGCAATATAATACCGGACTGACTGCATTTTTGTCAGTGCATTGGTATAGGTGTTTGCAACATCGGTCCTGCCGGAAACACCTCCCATTTTTCTATCTTTAAAAGGTTGAACAATATTTCGAATGGCAAAAGGGTCTAAGAAACTGTCTGAATCGACAAACACCACTAGATCATGCTGGGCCATCTGTGTCCCTTGCGCCATAGCATCCCGTTTCCCTTTATTTGGCTCCTGCCTATAATATTGCAGTCTCTTATCCACATCATAACGTTTTTCTGTAACCTTCATTTCTGCCACTATTTCTTGAATCTTTTCAAAAGACCGGTCGTTAGAGCAATCATCGATTATGATAACTTCTAGCTTATCGATGGGATAATCCTGATTTATGCAGCTTATAATGGTTCTTTGTATCCATTCTTCTTCATCAAAACAGGGAATGATAATGCTAACTCCTGGGATAAAGTCTTTATCAATCGGAATTGGCCGATAGAAAGTAGCGAATAAATACCGGGTCAGCAAAAAGGTAGCTGCAATAATACTATACATATACAAAATTTTATTGAACTTAAAATACAGGATGCTTTCCGCTCTCATCAATAGGACGCAACCCGTTGTCATTAATAAGAATAAAGATGCTATAGTTAGCATATACCAATTCTTTTTCCTGTTTGCAAACTGAGCTAATGTTTCTAAAAATACCATGCCACACTGAATCTGTCCCCCTGGTGTTTTTTCAGACCGGACAATTTTAGCAGCAACGTCGACTTTCATTTCATATCCTTCAGGCATAGTGCCAGGATTTATGGTAAACTTCAAACGTATTTTTTCTGCCCGGTTCAAATCCTCAGCAACTTCGGGAGAAACTTCCACTAACATTCCGGTTGTCGAGATATCCACACCTCTGGCAGAACAGTTCTTTTTTTTCTTCGGCAAAACATATTGGATAGCAACCTTATAATCCACCAAATATCGTTTACCCATATTTTCATGTTCTATCCGCTTGGCAATGTTTTCGGTCTCCTCATTACTTCCCTTAACCTGGCGCCTGTCTACATTAGTACGTAGACCTTCCTTGTCTGGTACTTTGGAAAGCAGTCTCCGGTCAGGTTTAGTAACAAGCACGGTCTCTTGCGTCTCATTTTTGACTTGTTGTAATAACATATCCACAGCCCACTTCCCTGCAACTTTATAGAATAAAGTTTATTACTTCTTAATTTTATCGTAGCTCTGTAATAATCTCAGGGTTTTTTTACGATCTATTTGCGAATATCCATCGATCAGGTAATCGGATAATCTGCCCACTTTAAATTTCGATGGGTCAGAATCTGACTTAGCCTCATTGGCCATCAGTAAAATATCCAATGCTGCCGCAGTATATAGATCATCGCCCATATGCATAACTAGGATAGCCCCTTTTTCCACTTCACCATCCTCTGTATAAAGGCCTTTTTTGAATGATTCTACCACTTCAGAAACACTGCTGGCTTGATAATCACTGGTACTAATCGAACCGGAAACAATATATTCATAACCGGTTTCAAACAATGTTTCAACCCCCATCTTGCTGATTGCCAGTTGCGGCGGGCGGAAAAACTTTGTCAAAATGGGTTTGCCATTAAAGGTCATGTCCCCTATGACCTCCAACAATTTCCGGTGTGAGGTCGTCAGATCTTGAACATATTCTTCTTTGTTTTGGGTTTTGACATATTTTTTTGTTATGGGATCAACTACTGCCATTGGTTTATGCTTATCCGAATGGCTGCCAACGTCGTGCCCTTCCTGAGCGATGGCCCGGAGGAGGTTGGGGTTATCCAACATATGATTGGTGAGAACAAAAAATCCCCCGACTGCATGATGCTTGCGCAGAACATACAGTAATTTATTAATGGCTGCGTCTGACCCCCAATCATCAAAGGTCAGAAAAATAACCTTGTCTTCAGTAGCTATACAGCCACTTTTATCAAGTCGCCGATCCTCTATCTTGGAAAACCCAATCATCCGGTCTTCAAGATTCACATTTACATGCCCAATATAACGTTTGGACATTTCTGGCAAAAAATTGTGACTGTCAATAGCAGGTTCTAGCTTCTCTGCCCGTAAATGTGGCGGAACCTTTTCCATATCTACCGGGTATTGATAAACAAACGTCTTATTATTAAGAATGTCACCAACTGGCTTAATCGTATACTGTGAGTTATTGAACCTGTTATTGCTTGGATTATCATAGAACGTTGCATAAGCAATATTATCGACTTTCTCGCGTTTGATTGCTTCCATTAAATCGCCCGTAAGCTGGCTTTGTGTATAAAAATCCATTCTAAAATACAAAATCTGCCCACGTGCTAAAGAAAACATCGTTTTCTTAAAAAGCTCAGACATAATCTGATCTGCTGAAGTATAATCCTTATGTTTGATTTGCACTATATTGAGAGATTGTCCAATTAATTGATAATCTACAGCGGCAACCGCTTCTTTTGTTGTATCCGTTACAGCACCCGATAGTTGTTTTACCAAGTTGGTTGAAACGCCGAACTGCTCTTTTAAAATACGGGATGAGCGAATGATACTTGTACGGGTTTGCTCATAAGTCTCCCCAGCCTTTGGCCTGATGGCAATGCCAATCTCATGCCCGTCAGCAATGATTTTTCTCATGGTTGTAGGATATTGTTTCATTTCGACTTCCGTTACAAAAAAAGTTGCTTTAATTCCCAGCTTTTGTAATCTGTTCAAAACATCCTCCACCACTGTTTCCTGGGACAATCCACCAAAAGTGTAGGACAGAGCCGGTTCTGCAGTAAAAACCATTTTGATTTCCGTTGCCGATGGTCGCGGGTTTTCCGCAGCAAATGCAGTCCGGCAACTCACTAAAGCTATGCTCTGTTCTTTGATAAAAGATGTTATTTTTCTCCAAGCAGTAACATCACTGCTATTGGGGGAAATGGCTGTTTTAGCATGATTGCTAGCAATTTCTTCCACAAACACGGTCGTGTATTTAGCCTTTTGCAAGGCAATTAACAATTTCTCCACAGCCTCAACAAGTTCTTTATCTTCCAAACCCATTTGCTGGGACATTTCTTTTAAACCTGGCTGTTTATCTATGGCAGGCTTGGCGTCCGTTTGCCCAGGTTCGTTGGTAATGGGATCCACATTGGTACTTAGCTTAACAGAGACAATACTTCCTGACCACAGGCCTTTAACAAAAGCATCCCCGCCAAGAGTATTTATTTCTTTCACCTTTAAGAAAACATCACTTTGTACTACACTATTAAAACCGCAAGCTTTCGCAGCTTGAAGCAATGCTTCCGTATATTTGGTATCGTTGCATTTTAGCAAATTGGGGTTCTGAGAGGTGTTTACTTTGATGATTTTTTGAGCACGGCAAAAATCTTCAATCAGTCTTCCAACAGGTAAGGCTTCCATCTTGGGCATCCCTAACAATGTATAATTTCCAATTCGCTGTCCGCTATTTTGAATGTCTGTTAATATTTGAGGATCTTCAATAGTTCGTATTCCGTCGGCAAAAAACATGCCTTTGGCATTATATTTTTTTAATAAGTCCAATATCTGCTGCATCGTAGTACGATCTGCCAATCCGTCAAAGGTTAAGGAAATCTGACGTGAATTGCTCTTTTCCCCTTTAATAATAGTTGCCTTATCCTGACTTTTTTTCAGCTGTGCAACAGCTTGAGCAACTTCTCCATCAGCGTTATACGGGGTTTCCATAGTGATCGTATTCCGATGCTCTTTAGCTGGCGACGATATAAAAAGATCTTTGCTGAAAAATATCCCCACTAGGGAAAGTCCTAAAATAATAACCATTATTAATACAATTGTCCGGCTTCTCAACGCGTAACACCTCCTAAAACTACAGACTCCAGTAGGAATAACCTTTTTCTGCAATGATCTTTGGCTCAATTATATTTTTAATATCAATAATTACATGTTGGGACTGATCCTTTCTCTGCTTGAACATTCTTTCGAAATCGGCTGCGACTAAGGCCTTAAATTGCTGATGGGCTACTAAAAATATTAGGCAATCGGCGTTATGAACGTCTTTCATTTCCACAATTTCCCTATCTAATTCCCGTTGAAATTCTGTTTTATCAACAACGGGATCTACCACTTGCACTTCCATACCATATACCCCAAGCTGTTTACAAACATCGACAGCTTTAGAATTACGCATATCAGGACAATCCTCTTTAAAGGTGATCCCCAAAATATATATGTTAGCTGTTTTAACATTTTTACCAAACTGTATTAATTTTTTGATTACATTATCAACAATAAAAGTAGGCATACTGTCATTGACGTTTCTGCCAGCAGCAATAATTTTCGAATGATATCCCAAAACCTCAGCTTGATAAATAAAGTAATAGGGATCAATACCAATACAATGGCCGCCGACTAAGCCTGGATAAAAGCCTAGTGCATTCCACTTGGTATTCATAGCCTCAATCACTTGTTTGGTATTAATCCCCATGCGGTCAAAAATCATTGCCAGTTCATTCATGAAAGCAATATTAATATCGCGTTGGGCATTTTCAGACAGCTTTGCGGCTTCCGCCACTTTAATACTCGGTGCTTTATATACACCTGCGTGAATAACTAATTCATAAATAGCCGCAATGTTTTCCACAGTTTCCTCGTCCATACCTGAAACAATTTTGGGAATGTTGTCTAATGTATGCACTTTATCCCCTGGATTAATTCGTTCCGGGGAATAACCCACTTTGAAATCCCTGCCGCATACCAGATTTGATTCTTTTTCCAAAATAGGTATACAGATATCTTCTGTCACCCCCGGATACACAGTAGATTCAAAAACAACAATACTGCCTTTGGCTAAATTTTTCCCGATGATTTTACTAGCCTCAACAACTGGAGTCAAATTCGGAGTTTTATCGCCATTGATCGGTGTCGGGACGGCAACGATAATTACTCTTGCTTCTCGCAGCCTTGTTGGGTCGATGGTAAACTCCACGGTTGTCCTCTGAACTCTTTCATTGCCAATCTCTTGCGTAGGGTCTATTCCCCTTTTGTATATATCAATTTTTTCTGAATTAATGTCAAACCCCACTGTTTTGACTTTCTCGGCAAACGCAACAGCTAAAGGTAAACCTACATATCCAAGACCCACAACTGCCAAATAATTTTCTTTTTTCTGTATTTTATCAAATATCTCTAGCTGCATTTCAGTTCACCTGCTTATCCCCTTAAAAATAATATGTCACTTGGGCCCACAACGTTTTTCCCTTTTCTTTCGAAATTTTATCTGTCAAGTCATAATATTCTACACCCATGACAACATCTTTGGCCAACGTATAGTTTACTCCCAAGCCGTAGCCTTTCATTCCTTGCATGGAGCTGGCCCGACCATCCATTCCATGAGCAATATAAGTATCTTTTGACTGGTTGTAATATTTCGCATATAGATTATACGTGCCAGGCCTATAGCTATGCAGTTCACCGTAGTCAACACTAAATACATAGCCATTGTTGTTCCCGTTACTATCCTTCTGGCTGGACTTCAAATACATAGCCCCGAGGCTAAAGTCATTGAATTTGTACTTCCCGCTCGCAGTCCAGATGGTATTCGGATTATCTGTGCCGTTCATTTTATAGTGATACATACCAGCTTCCAAATTATAATCAAAATAATTGTACCGTGCCGACGCTGTGTACGTTGCTTTGGTATCATTGGTTTTCCCATAACTGAGTGTGTATTTCACCAGGTCGCCAAAATCAACCATCACCCCGGTAAAACCGCTATCGTAAATATTCCCCTCCGCCATCGTGTAGCCGAATAAACCAGCTGTTACCTTGGCTGTGCCGACTTTTCCCATCACATACAGCCGGGAAAGATTTAAGAAATTATTATAATTGAGAAAACTTTTTTGTCCTTCCAGCATGCTATAGGCATGCCAGTCTTTATTGATCCTGCTGTCAGCCCCAAGATAGGTCCGAATACCTGATACATTGTTATCCCATTGGGGCGCACCAGTATTTATTGCATAATGGTACCGAATTTCACCGTCAATATTTATTTTATGGTCTATGTGTTTGCTCCTATTGCCAACCTCCAACAATCCATCGATAAGGCCTGTATATGTGGCTGGATCAAGAACGGAGGAAGCAACAGCCTTGGCCACTGCCTTATCCGACTTCTGAAGGTTTGCTGCCTTTTCATCAGTGGTCGTAAATTCATCAATATGGTTGATCACTTTTGTTGTAAGTTGTGCAAATTGAGTTTTGGCATCCTTAACATTGAGGTTTTGATCGTTAATTACATGCGATGTAATTAACGCCATCTCATAGGCAAATTCATTTCTTTGGTCGTTGGGTATGATAGGCATTACTTTTGCAGTAATACTGGATATTGCATAAGCAAATTCAATTTTAAAACTTTCAGCATCCGTAACTGGAGCAGCTAAAAATTTCGTTGCAAATTGCGCCATTTCATAAGTAAATGTCTCTTTGGCTTTCCCGACTGCTGGTGTACCGGTATTGTTATGGGATGTACTTGTGATTTTTTCCTGTTTCCCTCTGGATTCCGCCGTACTTAAAACCTTAGAATTTTTCCCCTTATAAGCACCCGTATCCGCAGAACCTGCTTTCTCATTACCGGATTTCCAGTCATCTGTGCTTGTTGACGCAAGAGCCGCAACTGCTTTGCTCCGGCCATACTTCCTTGTAATGTTGTCCAGCGCCTGCCGTAATTTCTCATAATCACCCATAGCGATGGCTGTTCTTACCATACCGGACAATCCGGCTAGTTCTCCATCTGACTGAGCAGACAACAATTGATATTGCCTAGCAGCTGAATGGTAGAGCTGTTTCTTCGCTAAAACCTCGGCATATTGGCTACGATAGGACTTTTTTGGATACTTGGCTAGCACTAATTCAAACAGCATTTTCCCGGCAATATACTGATCTGTATTAATAAAAGTTACAGCATCTTCGACCACACTATCGACATTTGCCGGCGACTTGTCAAGGATTTGAGTGTAATGCCCAAGCCCTTCTGTTGTATGGCCATTCACCATGAGCTGGAAAGCCAGCATACGTAGGCCATTACTATCACCAGGCTGACGCTCAGCAAGGTGGCGATATATAGCGAGAGCCTGTTCTTGCTGTCCCAGCCAGATATAGCTTTCTGCCAGAGATCTGAGTCCAAGTACTGGTGCCTCAATATACCCAGGCCATAAGCGTTCGCCCTCTTGCACCGCCAGCTTGTTCTGAGAATTTCTGCCAAGTGCTATGATGTAATCACTGGCAAGTGAACCTTCGACAGGCAGGGTTTTCGTGTAACTTTCCAGTATGGTTACAGCCTTTTTATTTTGCCCCAAATTCATATAGGCAATGGCTAAATTATGTTCCACCTTCAGTAAATCAGTAGCCTTGCCCGCACCATCGGGCATCAGTCTCCGTGCCCGTTCCAAATCCCCTGCTGCTTGCTGGTAATCTTTGGCTTGCATGCTGAGCAGGCCCCGGCTTAAATACGCCTCATAGTCGCTAGGATTTTTGGCAAATAATCGCTCATAATACACCT
>Ga0209123_1001532_pt1 | contig 22509 bp, 32 predicted proteins | sample BarGraIncu00431A_FD_184500 | JGI IMG/M metagenome (GOLD analysis project Ga0209123, IMG submission 184500) | Arctic peat soil microbial communities from Barrow, Alaska, USA - Barrow Graham LP Incubations 004-31A (SPAdes) (version 2) | ecosystem: Environmental > Terrestrial > Soil > Wetlands >...
CGTATTGGCTGCCGCGCTGGGGGCGGTCAAACTGTGGTCGTCCGGCGCGACTAGCGGTTGGCTTTCGACAGCAGTCATGGTGGGCGCAGGACTCGGCGGTATTGTGGTCGCTTGGATTATGGGGGTAAAGCCAAGATCGAGTTGGAACAACGGGCGCTTCGCACAGCCAGACTGACAACCTTGCCGCTCCATATTCTGAAGGAGTCGCTGCAAAACCTGACCCACCGGCGCATCGTCGCGCCAGGCTACCGTTTCATGCAAGACATGGTGCGGCGGGTGGTGGCGAGGGAACGCAAGCGGATAGCGTCGCATAGATACTGTTCGTTAATGCCTGCCTTGGTGCTACTGGGCGGTCATTGCACGTTCATAACGATAGTCAGTGGCTGTCGCCCTGACAAAGGCGGTTCGTTCGAGGTTCTCAAGTTGCCCCGAGGCACGGTTCCGCAAAACTGCGAGGTGCCGGCAAGCTGCCGGGCCAAGCTCGCTCGTGGACGCGCGCGCCGAGAGAGTTACCTGGTCAAAACAGAAGAATTCGTAATTTTCTTTCCCGTCTGTCCTACCTGGCCGGCCCGCGACCCCAACGATTTGGTCCTTGGCTTCGGATACGCACCCGTGGGTGCCGCCCAGTCTCTGGCGCTGCAAGCACTTGCGCGCAAGTGCATTGACGCCCTTCGCAAGCAACCTCACTGAAAAACAAGAGTGTGTAAGGGTGACGCCTGCGATTATGGTGTTCGTCAGTGAAATATAGAAAGCACTTTCAGGGATGAGAGTCGCAACCGCAATTATCGCATTGGCTGCTGCGCCGGGGGGCGGCGAAACTGTGGACGTCCGGCGCGACTAGCGCTTGGGTTTCCACAGGAGTCATGGTAGGCGCAGGGCTGGGCATCATTGTGGTCGCTTGGGTTGTGGGAGTATGGTTGCGCGATCGACAGCGCAGGCGGTTGATGGATATGCAGGGCTCGGCGCCTTGGTGAGACGTCAGGCGGAAGTCGGCCAAGTAGCCTTGATCGAACGCCCGCTCTTGGTCGGCTGTAGCCTCAGCTCGTCTGGAACTAACGCCACTTCTTGGATGTTTTGACAACGCGCCTTTCAGTAATCCCCAATGCAGCACGAGCGAGTGCATCAGCTTCGCTGTTGCGATGGCGCGGTATCCACACCAGGTTTGCTTGGTCGAACGAATTGAGCAGTGCTCGTGCTTCATCAAACAAGGAAGCTAGCCGGGCAATCGGCTTTGCTGTACCGCCGCCGACCTGTTCGACAACGACACTGTTGTCGCAGTGTATGAGAAGCGTGCCCGCCCCACGTCTCTTCAGTTCCTGAAGCGTCGCCAGCAGAGCTCTTAGCTCTGCTTCATTGTTGCAGCCGTTCTCCCGCGCCGCTTGTGAAAGAGTGTGGCGCGTACCATCAGGCTCAATGAACACCGCTCCAAGGCCGATACGACCAGGGTTGGGCATGGCGCTGCCGTCACAGTAAACAACCCAAAGATTCATGTGCAATGTCCGCTATCCGTTGTTGGCAGATTCCATTGTCGTACGACGCGTAACTGTCTTGGGCGGGGCCCCCATCGCATGCTGACCGTCCGTGTGTTCGATAGGTGCCTATCATCACAGTGCCCCGAGCCAACCGGAGTTAAAGACGAATAGACTTTGCCAGTGTTTTCGCTCCTGAGTTGCAACAAGTATTGCCGCCGGTCGAGCCAATTCTGCCAAAACAATCTCAGAGATAAGAAGACGCCGAAGCGGTATTTTGCTAGACGTGCGACTGGCTCAGGCCTCGCGTTCTTCAATCCAATGCGTGTCCGGACCGTAGGTCTCATTTCCTGCCTCGGCGACTGTTTCCAGCGTCGCGCGGTTTTCCGAGTTGTCCGGGTGCCATAGGCCGCCATTTATAGGTTCGTCATTGAGCCCCAGGCGACCGACGATGGACCAAGCCAATCTAATCTCTTTCATGTGACCCTTGCCCCCAGACTTTCCTATCATGAACTGCACGTCGAGACGGGTAAATTCAGCTCAGGGCTCCACCATGCCTGCCGGGTCAAGCTCAATCAAAGCCCGAAACTGCGACGCCTGACTTCTGATTCAGTCAACGCCCCGCCCGCTGGCCCTAACCAGCACCGGGCAGGTCATCCTCGACCAGCGCCAGGTCCTTCAACATGCCCAACGCGACTGCCACGAACGCAGGACCCAGAAATAGACCCACCAGGCCCACCAGCTGCACGCCTCCGACCATAGACATCAGTATGAGGTAGGTGTTGATGCGTACCTTGTGACCAATGACCTGCGGCTTCACCACATTCTCGAATACGAACCACACCAATGCGAGGTCAATCGCCCCAGCGACGGCCCATGTGGTTTGGCCTGCCAGGTACAGATACCCCAAGCAAGGTAGCATCAACAGCGGCATTAGAAGCGGAATGACCCCCAACAAGCCGGCGGCGAGCCCGATGAGCAGGCCCGCGGTGACCCCTCCCATCACCAAGGGAACTGCCAGCAACATACCCTCTACGGCGCCTACGAGTACAACTCCGTTAATGGTGCCGCGAAGCGCCTCAATGGCCGAGTTGATGTAGCGAACGCTTCTCTCGCCGACCCAATGCACCAGCACGGCCGTGTACCGAGACTTGACCGTGCGGCCGTGCTTTAGCATGAAGTAAAAAGACACGAGCATGACAATGGACGTCAGCATCTTGTCCATCACCTGGCCCCACAGAAGCGGCACGAAGGCAAGCAGCTTGCCGTTGCTCAGCTTGTTCAGCACGTCAACCAGTCCGGAACTGCTGCCAATGTTGTCCACCCAAAATTTTGCTACCTTGTCACCAAATGGCAGGTGCTGAATAAAAGAGGGCGGGGCCACAACCCCCTGCACACTGTTCTGTGTCAGATAGCTGGAGCCGGCGGAGTACGCACTCGCTAGTTCGTAAATGCCGTCTGCCATCGGGCCCAGGAAAACTAAGGCAAACAGGCCTGACATAAGGCTTGCGCTCAGTCCGGCAGGCAACTTGCCCAAGAGTCCAGAGCTACCCGTTGTTCTCTCGTACAGAGGCCAAATCGACACAGCCATCACGGCACCCCAGAGCAGGCCGAACAGGAACGTTTTCAGGATGACTACGGCCACAACGATAAAGAAGGTTGCGAACAGCAAGTAGGCGGTGTGGTTTGTCTTTTGGGTATTCATGAAATCTTCAGATTGGCGTGGACTTTATGCGCAAATTGTGTAGGCCGTAACCCCGCGGGGTAGCCTCGTGCCGCTGCCCGACCAAAGCCTTGAACTCCTTGAGCCCGTCCTGCTCACCAACTTGCTGCTTTAGCTCTTCCAGTTGCGCCGGTGTTAACCGACGTAACGACATCACAAGGCGGTCAAAGTGCGATAGCGCGCACATTTTCGTGGTCTGCAGACTCAGTGAAACGGTTAGACATCATCTTGCTCAAGCGTTCCTATTTCCTTGGCAGGTTGATGACTTGCGCTGAAACCGGATTCGAGGCTCCTTGTGGTCCGGCCTTTCGCAGGAACATTGGCGCAACTCGCCATTGCTGCCCGTTCTCCGTGATGACCGTGACTGACTTGCGGTTGTATTTGGCGATGATGCCACTCAGCAGGGGGTGACCCTCAGGTTGGAAGGAAACCTTCTCACCGATGCTGAAATCGAGCATATGTGCGTGGGCACGCATTTCACTTAGGAATTTCAGGCGCGCGACCACCCGGTTGTTGAGGTCAATGAGTTCCGCCTCGTTCAGTTTGTCGATATCAATCTTCATTGGAATGAACTCTGGAATCCAGGTGGCGTTAAGTACGGCGTGAAACCTGCTTGTGACGCTTTACGAAGAAATTAAGATGGGCACGCTCGGAAGGGTAGGCGTTAATCATGCGGTTGGTTCCAAGCCGTCACGTCTACCGCACTTCACAGCCAAGGCTTGTCAAACCGTCTTGTCCAGAAGCGCACCCGCCATCTTGTTGCTTGTTTTGAACACCGCAAGGTTGGCCAGAAACGAATTTTTGGCCTGGAGCTGCGCGACGACATCCGCCTCCAGTGCTGACCCTTCCGCGCTTGCCTTGGTTAATGATGTGGAAACCCCGCCACCCGCTTGGGCGTTTTGAACCACTTCCTGCCGGCGAAAGCCGCTTGTGTTCAGATTGGCAATATTGTGAGCAGACGAATTCAGGGATGTCTGAGCAGCGTTTATGCCCGAGAGTGCAATTGATGAAATGGAAGCCATTTGAAATCCGAGCCCGGTGGTTGACTAAAAGCGATTTGAGCACAAAGTCTCATGATGGCCAACTGAGCGATGACGGGTATGGAGTGGCAAGTGCTGGGTCGGTCTTGACTTGGCAGGTCTATCCAAGAATGGAACAATAGAGCTCATCATGAAACATCTTCCCCTGAAATATTTTGCCCTTGCCACAATGTTGTTGCTTTCGGCGCTGCCCGCGATGGCCGAGTTACCCAAGCGCGACCTGACGATTGAATTGCGGCAGGTGGAAGAGGGGGAGGGCTCGGGCTACGCGGTCAGCACGCAAGCGCACCATCCGCTGCTAGCGCCGCAGCAGGTCCAGGTGCGCAATGGCGAGAAGGCCAGTCTGCGCATGGGCACGTCCATCCCGATGCATTGGGTTCAGTCGGTGACGGCACAGAGCGCCACGCTGGCGGCTTCTGGAGCGGCCGCCAGCAGCAACAGTGGCGGGGTTACCAATGCCGTTACTTGGATGGACGCTGGTCAGAGCATCAAGGTGCATCCGCGCTGGCCCGGTGCGAAGCAGTCAGTGACGGTTGACATCGAAGTGCAATCTGCCAGCATTGAGGCCAGAGTTGGCGAGGAACTGCCAGAACAATCACGCAGCCAGGCTGCCACAACGGTCAGCGCCCCTTTGGGGCAATGGGTCACGATTGCCTCAACTGGCAGCAGCCCACAGCGCGGGCTATACAGCAGCGAAGCGACCAACGACACTCGTCGCTTGCTGCAAATTCGGGTGCTGACACCTTAAGCTTTTCGAGGCGTTGAATGAAGTCAAGTTGCTTCAACGCCATGAACCGTATGACCACCGACTTGAGCCGAGGCCGGGCAAGGTTTGCGGTTGGCTTTCATAACTTGAAGAAATTATGCTGCGACCATCGAAATTCAGCACTGCGCGGAAGTTCACGCTGGGTGATGAGGCATGCCTGAACTCAGTCCTCACGATTGACTATTTCTGACGAACAAACAACTGATGTCTTCTGAGCTTTGGTCAATGAATAAATCCGCCCTTGAGACCGCACACATTGACTAGCGTCCGCCGCCTCAATTGCCATGAAGGCGATTGGAGCCAAGTCAAGTATCTTGGTCTGTATGAGAGCGGTTGCGACCAGATTCCTTGGCTCGATAGAGTGCTCGGTCACTCCTGTGAAGCAGCATGTCGCCGCTTTCTCCGGGTCTCCACTGCGCCAAGCCCGCGCTGATGGTGATTTGGCCTTGCATCTCCGGCATTTGAATTGCAGCCACAGCGGCGCGCATTCGCTCCACCAACGTCATCGCCTCTTCAATGCCTGTTTCGGTCAACAGGACAACAAATTCCTCGCCGCCAAAACGCCCGATATGGTCGCTCTGCCGTAGGTTGGAGCTAAGACTCTCTGCTACGCGGGTGAGGACCGAATCTCCCACTTTATGACCGTATGTATCGTTGACCCGCTTGAAATGGTCCAAGTCAAAGAACACAGCGGTCAATGCGCGGCTGTAACGCTGTGCACGGAGAATTTCTTCATCCAACCGAAGCGTCAGCATCCGCCGATTGCCTACGCCCGTAAGCGGGTCGGTCAGCATCAGGTGTTCCAATTCGCGCCGACTCTTTTCTTCCGACGTCATGGCACGCATCAGTCTGGAACCCAGTAGCACGCCGAATAACGAAACGACAACAGCCACCATTGCCAGGTTGAAGCTTTGAATTCGCCAAGGTTCAAGTACATCGTCAACGGCAGCCGTTACTGAAACAACCAAAGGGTAGTCTGGCACCCGAGCGAATGAGACCAAGCGCGGTTTGCCATCGACCGGGCTCCGCTCGGACTGGTAAACCCCCTTGGGTGATACCCCCAGATGCTGGGTCCAAGCTGTGCTCTGAGCGATAGAGCTACCAATGACTGTTCCATCCATGGGACTACGGAAAAGGAAGGTCCCATCCATCCGGCTGATACCGACCGTGCCAGAAGGCTTGATTCGCTCCGCTTCAAACGAGCCAGCGATTCCATCGAGTGCAATGGCAACAAAGAGCACAGCGACGTCGCCGCCGGCCTTGTCCACAGGGATGGATATGGGGATGCCCCATTTGCCTGTAACCCTGCTCACCAGGGGATTGGCAACAAATAAGCCACGGGTTTTTTCGTTGAGCTGGGCTCGGAAATAATCGCGGTCAGTCACATTGGTTTGATTGGCCTGCCCACGGTCCGGGATGTAGCGCAAGCCCCCGCTTCGGGTGACCATGCGAATATCCAGCAAGCCGTCAGACGTCTTTCGAAGCCGTTCGACCAAGTCAATGAATTCAGGAGCCTTGCCAGGGTCGTCAGCAGGATGTGCCGCCATCCAGTGATTGGCCACCACGAGTGAAGTTTCGGCCTGTTTGAAAAGGCCTTTTGTCTGTTCTTGCACAGCTGTGGTCAATTGCTCCAAGTTCAACGTATTGGAGGAGATGATGCTACTGCGCTCCCACCAGGACCAAAACCCGACGAAACTCCAAAGACAAACCAGCAGTGCACCTACCAGTCCGACAACGATTTGACGGTTGCCCGGTTGCAAGTGCTCTCCGAGCCATGTCTTCGATTGCCTCAAGCGAACTCTCCTCACCTGGTTATTGATTCTTGATGCCGGCCGTTATTTTTCGATAGACAATTTCACCGGTCCGAACGTCAACGGCACGGATTTCGTAGCCACCTGGGTTGGTGATACTTTTTGCGGCCACCACCACTGCCGTTGCGCGGTCGTACAGGAGAAATTCGGAGGATACAGAAACTGGCAAGAGGGGGCCCACCATTGGGTGCGAACTTTCTATTCGGTAGTGTGCTTGTAGCATTTTGACGTCTCTGGTCTTGGTTTGCTGCCCATGCATCTAAGATATGCCGGCTCTGCGACAGCAATGTGACATTTCGTTGCTGAAGGGCCAGTCAACCGTTTTGGGAATTAAGTGACTTCGGTTGCCACATCGAGATTCCGAAGTCATTTATCGCTCTATTCGTGGAACCTGGACGCCAGAAGCCTAATGCTTCAAGGGAAGTCGTGGCCGAGCGCTATGAGCTGTGTGAAGACATGGCCGACATGCTCACGGCAACCGCCAAGAACATGTTTTTCAGCCTCCGCATCACTGAGCGGGACGTGCTCGAGCGTTGTCATCGTGGGCTAGTCGGGGAGGGTGGTGTTGTGTCGGAGGCTGAGGCAGGCTGGGTGATTCGACGATTGACCGAGCTGTTGGATTGGTAGCAGCCACGCGACTTCACTGTGGGGTTTGGTCGCTATAGGTGGAAAGCGGTGGCCACCTCATTGGCGCCGTAGAACGGATGCGAGCCTGACAGCTTTCATCTCTCCGACGTATCCACCAAGAAGGTTATCCATGCACGCCTTACACCCCATCAGGGCATCTATTTCACTGTCGCCAGTTGACGAAGCCCGTCTGCAGAAATTGGCGCCATTGTTTGAGATTGATTTTCACCAAGTCAATGAAGAAGCTTACGCCCTCAGTGCCCATGGTGGTGCGGATGGCAGTGAGGTGTCGCTTCCCGCCGCGATTGCGTACCGGAGACTGCTGGTGGAAATAAGCTCGCGGGCGGCAAAATGGGTCCATTTCCACCTCGGCATGTCATGCCGGGACTCATTGCTCGGGCAGAGCGATGCGCGGCTCGAGCGTATTGCTGCCCTCTTTGTCCTTGACCGCGATACATCTGGCCCTAACGCGAATGGTGAGCGTCCGTCTGCTTAGTGCCCAAATCGAGCGTTCGCTTTCAGGCTCCGAATGACCTGTTTGGGCACTCAGCTGACCGCCGCCGCACAATCAGGAACCGAACATCCGAACCATTGCTGTCAACCTAAAACCAAACATTCAGGTGGCACTTGACGAGCGCTCAACTCAAGCTTGATGTGCACTGGGTATAAGGCAAACCATAGCACTTGGCGGATTTCCGCTTGATGATTCACCAAAGCGCCGAGTCGCGCATATCCATTAACCGCCTGCGCTGCCGATTGCGCAACCAGACTCCCGCAACCCAAGCGACCGCAATTACGGCGAGTCCTGCACCCACCATGACTCCGGCAGCAACCCAACCGCCAGTCGGTTCGGACGTCCACAAGATTACGGCCCCCAGGGTCGCACTCATAACAATAAATCCGGCTGCGAGTCTCATCTCTGAACGTGCTTTCGATGTTTCACTGTCGAACATGATAGTCTGACTTCCAGTCCTCGACGCTTGATTGACTGGGTCCTGTCAGTCCTGTCAAATCCGAATCGGAGGCAAGACGATGCATGTCAGGCAGGCTGCCTATGACAGCTCAATTTCAGGTGGTCGCACAAGGAGCCGCCCCAACCATGTCATGTCATGCGATTCGCAGCCATTCTGGCGCTTATTTGGCGCTGCACCAGGCTGCATCACTCATCACCGTGACAAACCCAAGCTTCACAATCATCCAGGACGCAATAATGATTGCCCAAGATTTCCACTTCATTCGTGGCACGTTTAGAGTGTTTTGCGCAAGCGTGAATGTAACGGCGCACGCTGCACCGTAGAACAGCCCAAAGAGTGCTTGGTACAGTTTCTGCAGCCAAAATTGGTCGCTGGCATCAACTACGGGCTGAAACAGCTCAACAACAACGCCAAATACGAGCCAACGCATCGCATAGCCCCGCCACTGCTTCCACAGACCAGCGCCGGCAAGTGGCCAATGAATCTTATTTGTCGTCGACTGCTGCATACGAGCGCTCCCTTCGTCCTATTTTGAATTCTAGGCTTCAGACTGGTCGCCGCCATCATTCGGAAGCCGCAGTGTCTTGCGGTTTATCAACGTCATGTGCATTGGGAGTTTTGGCTGCAAGTCCGGCATGTTCTTGTCAGGCAGGCATGCCAAAAAATATGGTCTCCACCATCCGAGCTTGAGCCGACCCGAGCCGGGGTTGCCATCATCAATCTTGCCTCGAGGCAAGACTCTGTTGTCCGAAAAGGTAACCTGAAAACCGGTTGCTATACGAGATAGCACACTCATCGTGCTTTTTCAAACAGGACAAAAATTTATGCACACGATTCCCAATTCATCATCATCCGCACAGCGTCGTGGAGGCGAAGTTTCTGAAATCAAACCAGCTCCCGCCGCGAACACGAAATCGGAGGTTGAAACGGAGACAAAGTCGGAGCGTGTCGAGCGGTTTTACGGGGCAAAAGAGGGGCCGCTGTTGGCGTGGATGTTCGACGAGTGCCGTCTACGCGGTACTGAACTGCCTGAAATGGCGGCAGAGCTTGGTGTGACGTATGGGTATATCAGTCAACTTCGGAATGGCATCAGGAAAACGCAAGACTTGAGTCACGATTTCTGCGTTGCGTGCGCCCGATACCTTGGTGTGCCGACGATTGCCGTCAAGGTTGTGGCTGGGGTCGTCCGTATGAGCGATTTTCTGCATCCGTCCGAAACCGAGGAAGATGCAGTTGAACGGGCCATACGTCACATCCAAGACGACCCGGTCATTCGGCAAGCAGTCCCAGTTGATTTGAGTTCGTTATCGTTTGAGGCGAAAAGGGCGGTCGCGTTGATGTACGTTCAGTCGTCAGCGCAAGACGTGTTTGGTTTGAAGGAACTGCCGGCAATTGTCCACTGGTGCCAGCGTGCCGCAGTGCTTCACGACGACCGGACCTTCGAATCGATGGCTGGGCACCGGGACACATCGGCAAGGTAGAAAAGATGTTTTCTGGGGTGGTCTCGGCAGCCACTGCAGCTTGCTTTGCGTTCGCCAATTCGATGGCCGCAATGACTTCTGTCAAATGTACCGGTGTCATGTCTGCCAATACCGCTTGAACTTGCTCGAGCGTCGCAGTGAAGAACGTCATTTGAACATCAGACCCATCAAGACTGTATGTCTCGCGAAATGCGCCCAAGCTCCGTTTCCGTGCGAGAACTTCTGGTAGAGCACGTACCTGAAGTTTATTGGCAGTACCCGTGCAAATCATCACGGTTTTGCCGACTGTCGTGGCAGTGAAAAGTGATTGGAGACCTGTGTTTTGGCTACTCATATGTGTTCCTGTTTTTGAGTGGTGAAACAGGTATATCCACGTTGTTTATATCTTGGAATAAATAGCTTACCTCGATGAGGTTACTTTTTGAATTAAGCGGCCGGTCTCAATATATAAAACTTGTGGCTAGACGTGTCGGTTGATGGCGATAGGCGCTAGCAGCTGGCACGGAAAGGCGCAGTCGGTCGAACTTGGTGTCAATGATGAACCGGCACGAGGCGAGACAAAAAAATGAGTATTCAGCAACTTTTAACCCTGGATGACCTGGCAAAACTGCTGGGCCGCAGCCCTGACACTATTAAAAAGGACATGCGCCGCAACCCTGATGCCGTACCTTGTGATTGCTGCTGGCTTGCTGATGGTCAAACTGGTGGTTTTGGCAATCCCCAATTAGTCACCCGCACGGCAGATGGTTCGTGGCAGAGCCCTTTATATTGGCTAGCTACCATGAACCCGAATGAACGAATATGAACTCATGCTCATCGTAGTCGGTATGGCCGCTGCGGTGGCATGGGTGTTCTTCAAGTACCTTGCCCGTTTGGTCGTGTGGAGCGAGCGACCAAAGTTTGATTTGATGCGATACGCATTTATCACTCTGTGTCTTTCCATCGAAATTGGTGATACTTTCGAATGGTGGGAGGCCAGCGTTGCTGGCTGCGGTGAGCATCCTTGCATACAGTGCTACCGCATCAACAACGTCAACGCCTACGACAGCCGCTTGAAGCGGCTGGATGTTCAGGTTCAGGGGCGTGGCCACGGTCTATCTTGACAACTATCTTGGCTGGCACCGGCTCCTCGACAAGTCGGGAGAGCGGCCCAACGGAAAGACGCTCCTGATCTCTTCCTTGCGTCGCTAGCCGGGGTGGCTTTCCTCCTGCCCCTTGATATACTGGCGGCAGTCATTGGGGAGTAGCCGCCCTTCGAATGCGAGAGGGACCCGCGTCAACATGCTTGCCTCACAAGGCATGGCGCTGGTGATTCCATATTTGGCAAGACCTTTGACCGATACGCCTCCGCTTGGCCGGACGTCCGGAGCCTGGGCCGCCGCCGGACGGGCTCAGCGCAAGTTCGATTTCCGATCTCGGCACCCCGGACTCGCGCCCCCCCACGCGGTTGGTCAGCTGGATCGGCGACCCGGAGACGAGGGCGCCTGAACCGGACGGTCACGAGCACCCGCTACTGGTCGATGGCCGAAATTGGTTTGGACGAAATCGGCGTCACTTTGCCGACTGTCGGCCTGTAAAGGCCAATGCCCGGTTTGGAGGAGGCAGTTCGCAAATGGCTACTTCGGCAGTCAGTCTGTTGAAGTCAGTGGCCAGGGAAATCGGCATTTCATAGCTCGGTGACTCCAAGAGACACAAACCCGACGTACAGCGGATCCGCACGAAACCCACCGGAAAGTGGGAAAGCTAACCTTCAATTTCGCCGGAAGCAGTCGCTCACCGTCTGTGCCAAAAACTCGGAAGCAGTCGGCCAAACGAGGATGCCAGTTCTCTTGGCTGTCCGGCCCCTGGGCAGCGTGAGCGGGTCTACAGAAATTCAAATTGCTCGCCCGATACCCGATATTCATTCAGTAGCCTGTGCCGGCATATAGTGACAAGCAGCCCTCGCTCAGGTTGGCTCATCGATTCACCCGAAAGCCGGCTTCGCATTTTTAAGCGACGTGCACCGCAGGATTTGAAGGAACGTCGATTACATTTGTCAGCTGGCAAGAGCCGTAACAGTGACCGCCGCCTATTGATTCCTGAGCCCGCATGTCGGTGGCGTGAAAGGTTCCAGCAATGCAGCGGTCTGGGTGGCGGTGAGAGCCAAAAAAAATCGATATCAGGCAGGCGTATCGCAGCCTTGTTCGCAGCGGGCATTGACTATCAAGTATTCCGAATCCGGTGGAGAAATGGTTGATTGACTCAAAAACATATTTTTCCCGACTGATGTCAAGACTTGACTCGTTGCGGGGGCGCGGAATGGCCGTGTACGTGGGTGTCTTCCTTACGGTTGCATTGGCTGTTGGTTTGGCTGGCTTTGCTTTCATTCATATGGCAGTTCCCAACACACTGACCATCACTGCCGGACCGGCAGGAAGTAGTTTTTACCGCAACGCCGAGAAATACAAAAAGATCCTTGCCAAGGATGGCGTGACGTTGAACATCTTGCCATCGAATGGCTCCCCCGAAAACCTTCAACGACTGACCTCACCGGGTGCAACCGCAGATATCGGCTTTGTACTTGGCGGTGAAGTCAAGGACGAAAAAGTCAATGCGTTGATGACCCTTGGGAGTGTTAACCACCAGCCTTTGTTGGTTTTCTATCGGGGAAAGGTAAGGCACTTGCTATCAGAGTTTCAAGAGGGCAGACTTGACATCGGTGCAGAGGGCAGTGGCACGAGAACTTTGGCGTTAGAACTCCTGAAAGCCAACGGCATCGAGCCAACGGGCGATTCACGGTTCATCGAGGTTCATGCAAAAGATCCGGAAAAGGAGTTGAAAGGAAATGGGATTGATGCCATTTTCCTTATGGGCGATTCAACTTCGTCCGAGCTATTGCGGACCTTGCTGCGTTCGCCGGAAATTCACCTCTTTGATTTCCACCAGGCCGATGCCTATGTGCGGCGCATTGGCTATCTCAATAAATTGGTGTTGCCGAAAGGCTCGCTTGATTTCGGCAAGAACATTCCCGAGGAAGATCTGAATCTGATAGCTCCTACGGTTGAGCTGATTGCACGAGATAGCCTGCATCCGGCCTTGTCTGATTTGCTGCTCGAGGCGGTGCGGGAAGTGCATGGCGGTCCAGGTTTGTTCAGGAGACGTGGTGAGTTCCCGGCGCCACTCGTGCATGAATTCCGCCTGAGCCCCGATGCGGCCCGCTATTACGCATCTGGAAAGTCGTTTCTCTATCGAACCTTCCCCTTTTGGTTGGCAAGTCTGATTGCCAGGGCCTTGGCTGTATTGGTACCTCTCGCATTGTTGTTGGTCCCGGCGTTGAAGATTGCTCCAGCGATTTACCGCTGGCGCATAGAGTCGCGGATTCACCGTTGGTACAAAGTCTTGCTGGATCTTGAACGCGATGTATTCGTTGCACAAACATCTCAAAGTCGAGTAGACCTGTTGCGCCAGATCGATAACATCGAAGTCCGCGTCAATCAAATCGTGGTTCCAGCATCCTTTGGCGATATGTTCTACGGCTTGCGTGGGCATGTTGCTTTTGTCCGCAATAGGTTGGCGACCGAGCCCCCGTCACCATCTGCCTCGGCTTGAGCAGAGTGTCCGGCATCCACCTCACTGAAGTTGAAATTGAAGTTGACCCCATTTCGAGGACACTTTCCAACTGGCGCTGGAGACCAGAGTCCGCGCCAAGCTCGCGAGTCCGGGACTCATCCGTTCACGAATCCGTAAACGAGCAGGAACACGAAGAGCCCCAGAATGCACCAGAGAAGCAAGGCGCCCACGCTCATGCCGTCCTGGTTATCCTCTGGCTCCGGAGACTGGCCCATGGTCACCGCAGAGTGCTGGTGCGTGGGCGTGGACAGGTTCTCTGAGTAGCTAATGCCGGTGCCAGGAATGCCAACAGTACCGCGGGTACCACTCTTGCTGATGTTAATGGTGGCACCGGGGGCACCGATGGATGTGCTGATCCCGGACTTGCTCAGATTCAGTTTGACACCCGGAAACAGCTTAATAGTTTTGCGGAATCGGAACCCCATCTGTTTTCTCCCTTTTTCTGCATTATGGCTACGCAGCTGAATCTTCACGCAATCTTCACACTGCCATGTAAACGGACCTTCTCGGTGCGCGTTGTAGGTCAAGGGTTTCAAATATTTGGAGCCCACTGCAAACTGCAAAAGGAATTTCACATGCGTTCACAAGTTCGTGCTCTCACTATCGCTCTTGGCCTGTTCTGCACTGCATCCGCATTCGCGCAAACAGTTGCACCAGCCGCAGCCAAAGCAAGTTCACCTGCCGCTGTAACTGTTCCCGCAGCCAAGACCAAGGCTACTGCAACTCCCGCTCCCAAGGTTGCAGCTCCCGCAACAGCCGCTGCCGCCGGCGGTGGGGACGGTAAAGTTTGGGTCAACACCAAATCCAAGGTTTACCACTGCGAAGGCACCGCGCCTTATGGCAAAACCAAGGTCGGTGAATACATGACCGAAGCTGATGCAAAAGCCAAAGGCAATCATGGCGTCAAAGGCAAGACCTGCGGCAAGTAAGTCATCCTTCCTTGTTGATACAGAGGGCGCTTCGGCGCCCTTTTTTCCTCCAGTGGCTGGTGGCGTCGATACAGTGAAGGTAAACAGGGAGAAAAAACATTGAGTGCAATCGGAAATCTTTTGTGGTTCGTCTTCGGTGGACTCTTTATGGGACTCGGATGGTGGCTTGCCGGAATCATTTGCGCCGTCACCATCGTCGGTATTCCATGGGCAAAATCATGCTTTGTCATCGGTCAGTTTGCGTTCCTGCCATTCGGTAAAAAGGCCATTAGCCGAGCCGAGCTCAATGGTACGGAGGACGTCGGGACTGGTGTCCTGGGAATGATTGGCAACGTTGTGTGGTTCTTGATCGCCGGCATCTGGCTGGCCATTGGTCACGTTGTGACCGCTTGCGCATGCTTCATCACCATCATTGGCATCCCGTTCGGGATACAGCACCTGAAGCTCGCGGGACTGGCTCTGGCGCCGGTGGGGAAAACCATTGTCACCATCGAGGAAGCAGAGGCCGCGAGGCTCTACGCTTCCCAGGCCGCGGTGGCGCGGCAACGCAGTTGATTGACTCCCTGGGATGCGTCCAGTCTGTCAACTCGACGCCTCAACAAATTTCCACTTTCAAAATGAATCGCACTGAACGCATCGAAATCCTTGCCACCAAAGCCTGTCATCTCCAAGGCCTCTGCTGGCCATGCCATTTGGCAAGCACAAAGGCGTACTTCTGGCGAACCGTCAGTACGAATGTGGTGGCGCAGCCCACGCGCATGGGAGTCAGGCCAAAGCCTCCAGGAAACCCAAACCCAAAAGAAGAACGACTCCGCTCCTTGGGTGAGGGGGTTCCCAAGGGGAAGCGCCATGCCGCATTGGATTTATAGGTGAATTCGGTGTCAAAGCATCTGTTCGTCAGCCCCTTGTCGGCGGCTTGGCGCGGTACTGGCCCTGCATTGCCAGCATCCATCCTGGATATTCCGAAGGTAGCGCGCTGACTTCATCAAGTGCCTGCAGCTCTTCTGCCTTCAACTCGAGCTGGGTGGCGCCAATGTTATCTGCTAGTTGCGCCGGCGTCTTGGCACCGACAATTACTGAGCTCACCTGTGGGCGACTCAGCAGCCAAGCCAGCGCCACCCGTGCCACCGACACCTCATGGCGCTGAGCGATTGGGCGCATCGCGTCAACGACTCGGAAAGCGCGCGCCTTATCAACCACAGGAAAGTCAAAGCTCGCTCGGCGTGTGCCCTCCGGCCCTTTACCGTCCGGACCGAACTTGCCACTCAACAGGCCCCCAGCCAGCGGACTCCAGACCATCAGGCCAAGTTGTTGGTCCTGCAATAGCGGCAACACTTCACGTTCCAAGTCGCGCCCAGCCACGGTGTAATAGGCCTGCACGCTTTCAAAACGGGCCCAGTGATTCTTTTCAGAAATCGCCAGTCCTTTCATGATTTGCCAGGCAGCCATATTGCACAAACCTATGTAGCGCACCTTGCCTGAGCGCACCATGTCGTTCAGTGTTGATAACACCTCCTCCAACGGGGTCAGGGGGTCATAGCCATGAAGTTGATACAGGTCGATGTGGTCGAGTTGCAGTCGCTTGAGACTGGCATCTAGCTCATTCATCAGGTGGTAACGGGACTGCCCGCGGGCGTTGACTGCAGTCTCGCTCATGATGCCGGTGGCCTTGGTGGCAACCACCAGCTCGTCGCGCGGTAGACCCAAGCACTTTATTGCGTTGCCAGTGAGCGTTTCCGATTCACCCAGCGAATACACGTTGGCGGTATCGATGAAATTCACACCGGCATCAAAAGCCTGTTTCACCAGGGCGGTCGCGGCGTCTTGGTCCAGGGCGCCCATGACTTTCCAGAAGCCCTGACCGCCAAAAGTCATGGTACCAAGGCAAAGCTCAGATACATACAGGCCGGTCCGGCCCAGCAGGCGATAGCGCATGGCATTCTTTCGAAGTTAAAACATGAGTTGTAAGACTAGCAGTTTTCGGAATTCCCGGTCTGAATGTCGGCTTGGAGCGCATGGAAGAGCTTGGCGCAGGCCTCACCGATACAGCTTCCAGCCCCCGTGATGAGAACTGTTTTTCCGTGGAGATTCAAATGCTGAAAAGTGGTCATTGGTCTTGCCTCGCAATGTTTAAGAACTGCGTGGTTGAGAGGTCGTCGGACGCCTCAGCCGCGTCCACGAATCAGGTGGCGATCCGTCTCGCGATGAAACGGCTGAGGCGATCTGGCCCCAAGCTCGTCAAGCGGAACAGCCAGGTCGCCATGAATCCAACGGGCCAGTGCACCTTGCCAACGCCGCCCCGGTATGTCGCAGCGCTCCAGATCACCTTGGCCACATCCTCGGCCGTAAGCCGGACGCCAAGTCGATCCATGCTGCGAGCGTCGATGCCCGTGACCATGCCCGTTTGCACAAATAGCGGCATGATGTCCATCACCCGGATGTCATCGTCCTGCCATTCGATGTTCAGTGCCTCGGTCAACCCTCTTATGGCGAACTTGGTGGTGGAGTACGTTGCCAGAGAGGCTTGTCCGTAAATCGCGGCAGTCGAAGACAGGTTGATGACGTGCGCTCCCGGTGTCGATGCCAGATAAGGCTTGGCCAGGTAGCAGCCATTCAGCACACCTTTGAGATTGATGTCGACCACGGCGTGGTGTCGCTCAAGTGGATTGGTCTCAAAGGGGCCGGAGATAAGGATGCCGGCATTGTTCACCAGTACATCCAGGCGCCCCGCACGGTCATGGAAGTTGGTCAGCGCCGCTCGCCATTCTTCCGGGCTCTTCACGTCCAGAGACATCTTCAGCGAATGGGTTTCTCCCAACTCCACGCTCAGCGCCATCAAGCCAGCTTCGTCAATGTCAGCCAGACCAACAAACCATCCTCGCTGGTTGAACAGACGGGCTGCTGCGCGACCAATGCCCGTGGCGGCACCGGTGATGAATACGCAGGGTCGGGATTCCATATTTATCTCAGGGCAGAACTGCGCCGGCATTGAGTCGCAACTGCAATGCATGACTATGAAAAACCAGGGTTGGCTTGGCGTTATGGAGTCCCAGTGCATGCAAACGCTGCGCCATGGGATGCTTGCTGTCGTCGGATACCGTGACCCGCAGCGATCCAGGCAAGCAAGTCCGAGCCCCCCCTCGGGTGTTCACCAGGGTGCGCAGCATGTTCCCGTTGTGGCGCGAGTACAAGACCAGATCCAGCAGGGGGCCAGGTACGCCGATCCCTGCTTTGCCAGAAAGGCGAACCAGATCCTTGCTGGTAGCGGGATCGGTTACAACCCCCTCAAATTGATTGCCCTCTAAGGAAAATCCGATCGATGTGACAAACTTTGGGTATCCCCAAATCTCACGACCGGCCGCGCAAGCGGCAGGTGTCGTGACGGGTAGGTCTACGACGCAAAAGCCGATGGGTGCTTTGTCCAATGCGTTCAACATCGATAGCAAGGGAAACATGGGCACTTTTGTGCCATTGGGCACCGTGGCAATGGCGACGCCTACTTCGTTGTAGTCGGCAATAGATGTTTCACGGTATTGGTAGAACGCCATTGCTACCAGCGCTTTACCACCGAAGATTCGCACTGCCTGCAAGCCTTGATCAGCAACCAGTGCTTGCGCCTTGTCATAATCGACGCGAAACACGGCCATCATGACGGAGTCGTCGTAGTACATGATTGGCAACTCCACATCGCCCTCCGAGGTCGTGAGTGTGTTGCGTGGATACTGGAAAAACAAATCGTTTTGCCACTTGTTTTGACTCATGCTCATACTCCTACGCTGTGGTTAAAGTCCAGTAATTGCGCTTGCCAATCCTCGATCATGGACAAGCGGTTGATTTGGTTGGTACCCTCAAATATCCGGGTCAGTCGTACATCCCGAAAGATCTTCTCGAGCCTGTTCTCGTGCTTGCCTCCGTGGTCGGCAAGCAGGTCCATCGCCATCTCACAGACGCGCTGCGCGCGATCGGTCGCGTGGAATTTACAGAGGGAGGAATTCAGTTGTCTGGGTCGCCAGGCGGCTTTCGCCTCTTGCCAGACCATGCTGCGAATGGCACGGGTTTCGGCCACCATGGTGGCCAGATGCAACTGGACGTCCTGATAGTGGATCAACGCCTTGCCACCTACTTTGTAGTGCCGGGCAAATTCCACGGCAGTCTCTGTGGCCGCTCTGGCAAAGCCAACGCCCATGGACGCCACTGGAATTCGCGACGCATTTAACGTGGCGCGGTTAAGAACCCAGCCATTGCGTAGCCCACCAATGATGCGATCAGTTGGGACAAACACATTGGTGAGTTCAATCTCGGCCGCACCTGATGCGCGCATGCCCATTTTGAGTTCTGTGCGGGCCACCTTATACCCGGGGGCAGAACAATCCACGTAGAAACAGGTCCACGAGTCCATTCCTTCCCCTTGCAACGCAGCGAATACGGTTGCAGTTTTGGCCAGGTCGCCACCGCTGATGTAGCACTTGCGCCCATTTAGCACGTAGCCGCCCTCTGTCGGCGTCGCGACAACGCCGGGACGATAGATCTCCGCCCCGTGCCCTTCCTCTACGTCGGATCCTGCTCCTGGCTCAGTGATCGCAAAAGCGATCAAATGCGGCTCACCGCGCTCACAACTGCGATAGACCGGAGCCAGATAACGCAGCAAGTTGTTCACGCTCCCGGACAAGAGCAAGGGCATGGCACCGAGATGATGCGCAGACAGCAACAACATCAAGCCACCGCATGCACGGCTGAACTCTTCCACGATCAGACTGCACTGCCAGATCGGTGCATGCGGCACCGTGCCCCATGGCATGCTACCCAGCGGTGCTGGCATGAAATAGCTCAGCCACCCTTGTTTGCCGGCCTCGCAAAGAATCCGATGCGCCGTCGGGTGACACTCCCCTGCGGGCAGGTGAGCGGACAAATCCAGTTCATCAGCGGCAGGCATGATGTGCTGCTCGGCGAAGGTTCGAGCACGGCGACGCTGCTTGGCCAGTGCACGCGGCAACCTCGCAAAGTCTGTTTCCCACAAATCATTGACCGGGTAGTCTGTCAGCACCCGTCCGATAAGGGGCAGATTGCTGAACTGCCAGTGGGGTGACAGGCGATGGTCTGCGGGCAAATGCCCTTCAAGGTGGCTATGCATATTCATACGGAGGCTCCAGTCCAGCCAGCAAGAAAGGCGTGAATTTCTCTTGTGCCGCCCGCTATCAGCTTCAACATGTTCTGGTCGCGTACCAACTTCTCTGGCCCTGCATCACGCATGTACCCGATGCCGCCATGCACCTGAACCACCTGATTGGCAGCTTGACAAAGCGCAGGGCTAAGGCTTGCCCGAGCGGCTGCAATAGTGCCGACGTCCAGTTCATCAACTGGTTGGGAAAAAGCAGCCAGCGCCATGTCAACGTTGTGCCGGGCGATCTCAATGTCGCTGAGCATGTGCTGGACGGCTGGGTGTTCGGCAATCACCTTTCCGCCCTGCTTACGAATGCCCGCGTAGTCACGAGCCAGTGCTTGACCGCGATCCAACGCGCCCGCTCCGATGGACAGCAAACCCAACACGTCCAGCTTGAACATGCTTGCATAGGTGGAGCGAGATGCATCCGGATCTAGCTTGATAGCCTTGCCCGCGGTGGATGGCTGGCGGACAGCAAAGCCCGCCAGTTCATCGAAGCCATGCTGTGCATTTCCTGAGCTCACGTCCAGTTCCTTGCGTTCGACGTATCGCCATGCGATTTGGTCATCCGACCAAACTGGCCAGACCAAGCTCTTCCAGTCTTTGGGGGCGTAAATCGTGGTCGCATTGACACTTCGATCGAGCCAATCCGACAGCATGTCCTTGTCTTCGGCTGAAAGTGCATGGGCTTTGAGCCACTTGCCCAAACTATTGCGGGCGAGCCCATAGTGCCCCGTAGGCACCAGCAGCATTCCCTGCTGAACGTTTGTCTCAAATGCCAAGCCCAGTTGAACGCAGACAAATCGGGCCAGTGCCAGACGGTGCCAAGCAAATGCAACACCAGGACTCGCATAGGCGATGTGCCTCAGCGCCCCTGTGTTGAAGGACATTGCCTGGGCTACATTGCTGTGCTCCCAGATGCTGAACCCGTCGTCCGCCGTAGCCAGCGGCAGAATGCCCAGTTCACAGGCCTCCTGCGTCAACAGCGTCAACTGATCCGCATTAATAGGAGACTCCGGCCGCGCTGCCATGCCGGCGATGCGCTCGCGGGCAAAGCGTCTGACCTCATTAAGCAATTGCTTTGAATCCTCGGTATCCATGTACATGAGCGGTGCCCAATCAACTTGAAAACCTTCCGCCAACGCTTGCACAGGCGGCACGAAGATCAGGCGAGGCAGGGACCAAGGCAGACAGGAAAACACGTAAAGGAGTGCCTGAGGGCACTTTGATTGCAGCTTGTCTCCGTCCGTCTCTGGTCATTGCCAACGAGATCTGTAGCGTTGGATGTTATGCATGGACAGAAAACGGTGCTACATTCGCGCAAGACAAAAAATCGATATTTGAGGACAAACGAATGTTGATAAGGGTTTAAGCGATGGAGTGGGATTTCGCGCGAAGTGTCACCAGCATGCGGCTCATGACCGATTTGGGTATCGATCATGGTTTGTCTGTGAACACCTGCCTGGCAGGTACGGAGATCAAAGAGCAAGACCTAAATGACCCATCAGTGATTGTGTCTGCCAAGCAAGAGTTGCGTTTGATCAGCAACTTGATCAAACACTTGGGCGACATCCCGGGGATAGGTATCGAAGCCGGTAAGCGCTATCACTTCACGGCATTCGGTGCATTGGGCTTTGCCATGGTCAGCGGCCCAAATGCACGCAGCGCCATAGACGTCTCCCTTCGATACTTTCACCTGACCTTCGCTTTCACGCGATTCCATGTTCAGGACAAGGGGGATGAAACGCACGTCACACTGGATGATTCAAGCCTGCCAGAGGCCGTTCGAGCCTTCGTTGTCGAGCGTGACTCTGCCGCGCTGGTGACAGTGCAACGCGATTTGTTTTCGTCTCGCCCTGGACTTCATGGCGTCTATTTCACACGTCCTGAACCAGCAGATACGCAGGTGTATGAAGCCTTCTATGGGGTCAAGCCGGTATTTGGGGCTCTGTCGAATAGGGCCATCCTGAGCAGGGCGGCATTGATGGAGCCTTTGTCACAGGGCAATGCACTGGCGTTCAAGGCAGCGGAGGATCAGTGCACCGCCTTGCTCGACCGTCACAAATCTAGAGTCGGCCTGGCCGCGAAGGTGAGAGACCATTTAGCCCGAAATGGGGCCAATATGCTTGACATGGATGCCGTGGCCAACGCGCTCAGCATGACTACACGCACTATGAGGCGTCGACTAATTGACGAACACACGAGCTTTGTCAAGTTGCGTGATGAAGTGCGTCTGGCGCTGGCCGAAGAATTCCTCACTGGCTTTAAGTTGTCTATTGAGCAAATTGCGGAGCGTTTGGGTTATTCGGAACCTACGTGCTTTATCAATGCGTTCAAGCGCTGGACCGGCAAGACCCCACATGTTTACCGCAAAGCAGTCAAGCTCGAAACTAGACCAAGCTTCAGTCGCTAGTCGTGGTGGTCTCCCGAGTTGTAAATATTCGGTGAACCCATGGACCAGTGCAGAAATTGCTGGACACATTCACCTTTTTCCTCTACCGTTGCACTTGTGCGTGCAACCTCCGCTTTCCCCGACACCGCTGCCACCAAGGCAGCCATTGACGCACCGCCAGCGCCCTTTTCCCAAGTATTCGTAACGATCACTCAGCAAGAGCACATCGAATTGAGGCTGGCTGCCAAGCAGTGGCCGCGCCGCGCCGCTGACCTCCACCGTTATCGCACCAAATCCGATGATTTGGATGACCGCTGTCTGGAAATTCGGTTGTCGGCTTTCAGTCTGTTGAAGTCAGCCGACCCGAAATTGGCCCCGTTTTCACTCGACAGGCTCCAGTAGACACATTGCTGTCAGCCAGCTTGCCGAGATACCCGCCAGATAGCCGTCATTGGTTGCTACGCCTTGACAGGCTCGACTGACACATCAAGCCTTTTGTCAAGACCAACAAGAATGATGCGGCCGAT
>Ga0209123_1001533_pt1 | contig 22505 bp, 26 predicted proteins | sample BarGraIncu00431A_FD_184500 | JGI IMG/M metagenome (GOLD analysis project Ga0209123, IMG submission 184500) | Arctic peat soil microbial communities from Barrow, Alaska, USA - Barrow Graham LP Incubations 004-31A (SPAdes) (version 2) | ecosystem: Environmental > Terrestrial > Soil > Wetlands >...
GATCTAAACCAAAAACGAAACTACCATTTATCATGATGCCGAGATCATGCAATCGCTCTACCGAGTATTCATAATTTTGTTTAAGATTCTGACTCTTATTACTCTGTTTTAGGTTTTCCTCTGAGAAAGTTTCAAATCCAACGAACAAACTGCTTAATCCTGCAGCTTGGGCCTTTTCGATCAGGTCTCCATTGACTATAGATGAAACCGTAGCGGCACTTTGAAATATTCGTCCCATGCCCTTCATCCCTTGAAATAATTCATACGCCAATTTGGAATTACCAAATAAATGGTCATCTAAGAAATACAAGTGTTTACCGGGCAACCTATCAATCTCGGCCAATATCTCATCTACACGTTGTGTGTAAAATGATTTACCGCCTTTAAAAAATGCATCCTTATAACAAAAATCACAATGATGTGGACAACCTCTTGACATCACTAATGAATTTGGTACCAAATATTTTTCACGTTTTATTAAATCTCTCCTTATTCTGGGTTGATTCTCAATTGTTCTATTGTCTGTTGAAATGTATCTTTTATGAGTCTGCTTCTTTTTAAAATCAAGTAGAAAATCTGGAAAAGTCTGTTCGGCAGGCCCAATAAATATTGAATCAGCGAAAACCTCCGCCTCATCAGGCAAAGCAGTGACATGCAATCCACCAAGTGCAACAAAAATCCCCCTTGACTTGTAATGATTTGCTATCGAATATGCACGTTTAGCATTAGTGATGTAAACTTGAATGACAACTAAATCCGGAGAATCATTCAAATCTAAATTTTCAACATGTTGATCCTGTAAAACAACATCATCATTCTCATCCAAATATGCTGCCAATGTGGCCAATCCCAAAGGTGGAAATAAGGCATATTTTATAGGTCGCCAAAAAGGGCTTTTTGCTTCTGTTAAAGAAGGTAGTATAAACTTAACTCTCATTTATTTGCATTGCTATCCTGAAAATTCTAAATGATAGCACATCTGCCACTAACTGGTGGCCTGTCTGCGCCTGTCGAAGGCGGGTTTGCTTTTGGTGTTGGCAACTGGCTATTTTTGTATTTTTCAATAATTTTAATCAGATCTGCAACAGGATTAAAATAAGGCATCAACTTGTCTTCCGAAAAGTCAAACAAGTCATCAAAATCACCTTTTTGTCCCCATGTAAAGAGTTGTGAGTGTATCTTTGGCTCGTTGCAAACGATACTTTACAATAATGTCAAAATTAATTGTCCTTTATACAACGAACACAACAACCATCTGTCATTAAATCGACATTAGTAAAAGCATCAAGGGTAGCGTTTGTTATTGTTACATACCATGCAATTGGAACCTCTGGGTACTGCTGAGTAGTAGTCCACCAGTAACCGTTAATACCACGTCCAAAAGGTGAAGGGTTACAATAACCTCCAGGGATAGCAGTAAAACCGCTTTCATTTGTTGCTCCATTATTAGGGTTTACCCAAAGATCAGAATTTGTTTTTAACTTTCTGCCGGCAATATTTGCTCCACCTAAATAATTTATCAGTACATTCCATTCTGCAAGTGAAGGCACATGCCAACCAGTAGGGCAAAGGTTACCAGCCAAAGTGTAATAATTGTACAACTTACCATAAATAGTATCATTGCTTGAATTATTATAATTGCGATATGCTGCGGTAATAAGATGTTGCCATGTGGCATCATCTGCAACATTTGGAATGGAGGCGCCATTGTTATAGTGCATTACTTTTAAATCCTCAGCCATCCAAATTTGCGAGTCAATTGTTACTGTATAATAAACATTGCCATCAAAGTCAGTAACAGTGCCTGTGAAGGTCTTAACAATTGCAGTATTTCCATATCCTGTGCCCTCACTATTGGTTGCATAGGCATTTATATAATAAGTAGTATTATAAAAGAATAGAACTATATTTTATGCTTATTTGCAGTGTGTATTTATTTTTATTCCGTTCTTATGAAAGCACGGCAATATATTATTTAAAGCTTTAGGTCATTTTGTACGAGTGGTGTTAGCCTTCGTTTTTTTACTTCTTCAACCATTGGTCAATAACTACCTCATATTGCTTCAAATTAGGATAACCGACCGACCGCTCTATTGACATCTCTTGTTCAAGATCAGCTTTAAATTCAGGAGTAGATTTATTTTCTTCATTTTTCCCCAGTGCTTTATTAAATAAATTCCAATCCTTTATTATTTGGTCTACATCAACTCCTCTATAGAAATTTTTTACGCCATTAGATAATCTATGTTTTTCAATTGGCATATAATAAACAAAACCAGTAAAAATATCTTCGTAGTTGCAATTGGTTGAAAATGGCCAAATATCAAGACTGTCTTTTCCAAAAGGGGAATTTTGAAAATTAAATCCCAAATTTTCTTTATGTCCTAATAAAAAGGCAGCATCCCATTTACCAAATTGAATTGGGATTTGATCTCCACATTGAAATATTTGAGGCTTCTTTTTCTCCTCCATTGGAATATTAAGTGTTGACGCCAAACTATTTATGTAAACATTCGCAAATTTACCTTCATAGTGTCTTTTTAAATATTCTCCAACATTAATTGTACCGTCATTTAGGAGCGATTTAGAAAAAGCATGTCTGTAATTCATAATAACTAATGCCTTTTTTCGACTAGAGTTTTTCCTGATACTATCGAAGGTAGTTGTAATATAACTTGCCATTAAACTATCCCGCTTAGGATAATTCTCCATAATATACTGCTTCATATTTTCTATGTTTTTTCTTTGCTCTGTTGTCGGATTTCTAGTTCCTGATGTAAACAGATTAATTTGTTTCCTTTTGCCTAAACGACTATTTAATGTGTTTAATTTTCCAGTAAATTCATAAAAGTTCGTATTATTCCATAATGGAGGGAAAAAACCATTTTGATATACCTCTGCCTGCTTTAGTTGTTTTATGCTATCATTTTTGAATTTTGTTTTTATAAAATTCAACGTATTTTGACTATTGCTAATGGAGCCTACTTCCGTAAAGATATTTCCTACATTACGAATAAAGAAAGGGGAACTTACAATATCATAAAACAATTCGTATTGGGTTGTTTCGGGATGATTTCTTTCGCAAAGGACAACAATATCATACTTTTTAAATAAATTCAATATATAATCTTTTGCTGAAGTTTGTTGGTCTTCTACAAATGTGACATACCCTGAAATATCAGCATTCTTTGTTTGCGAGAAAGTTAAATTACTCATGATTGTCAAGAGCAAAATAGAAGTAAAAATTCGTCTCATATCTGTTGTTTTTAAAGGTTTACTAACTGGTAACCAGACCTAAAACTAAATGATGTTTAAACGTGGAAATGGAAATTTTTGTCAAACTTCTGAATAATCATTGGGACTACGTCAATAAATAATAGCATCCAGAGTGAAAAATATATTATAAAAATCAATGTCTTGGTATTCTTTGTCTTAGCGTGTTTTTATTCATAAATATCATAATAACAATCACATAGTGTATCGTGAAATCCCCATCCGATATTCTCCGTTTTTTTTGTTATCTCAAATGCACGATCTTGATATTTTAAATGAAGACCAACTTTATCTATCAACTTTAGCGCATTATCGTACACTCCCTCAATGCTTAAATAAAATCTTTCGTCTATGTCTCCATAATCATTAGTGAAATCCACACCACTCTCGACATACCATAAAAGTAAATCAATTATCGAATCAGGTGATGGGTTAAGCTTGCGATAATCACTTATTGCCTTTTTACCTATTGAAATTTTAGGTCCAAATCCACGTTTGGGATAAAATGCCTCTCGAACTTTTTGCTTATAAATTTTAAGAACCTCCTCATTGTTTGAATTGAAAAGAAAATCCAAATATTCTTTTGCTGAGGCATTTTTATTATATAGATCCATTATCAATTGGACAAGCTGCTTCTTATCGAACGATTCTATTTCTTTTTTGAAATCAAGTTTGCTCATGATGCTGTGCTTTTTTAACATGCTCGCTAACGGGTGGCCGCGCCCGCCGAAGGTGGGCGTGGTTCGGGTAGTGTTGCAATTTTTTTATTCTAAAGTCGTTTTCAATCTACGAAAGGAATTTATAATCAACAAATAACATATAAAACTAATCATTGCCGAAAAAATTAATCCAACAATGTCTCTAATAGGATTGGGGTCATTAAAATTCATGTAATTTTTCTCAGAAACAATTCCAATTATAATGCCTACGATTACAACAAAAATTAATGTAATAACTATTAATCTCATTCCAATCACCCAATTTATTGCAAAAAACCTCTTGAAAAAATCTTTTCCGTCAATTTCATTATTTACTTCATAAACTGTCTTTAGACCCCAAACATTAATCAATATAGATATTACGCATTGAGATAGTTTAATCCAACCATTGGCATTGTTTGTAACAAAACTAAGCACAATTGTAGTTAGAATTAAATTTGCCAAAACATAACTAAATCCATCTTTATCAGTTAATTCGTTATTAGAAATCTTGTTTTCTAAATTTTTAATGTCAAACCAAATCATAATTGTAAAGTTTTAAGTTTATACTCTAATTATCTATTTTTCCACCAATGGATTCAACCATATTGCCCACGAATTAAAATTATGTCCTTCTGTCCCTTCCGCTTTAAGTTCTGAATCACGTGAAATACGAACTGTCCGTCATGTTGCTTTTCGAATGGAATACCTTCCGACTGAATACCAAACTTTGCAAATTCTTCCTTGTAAAATCTACTGACATCCTTTAGAGTTAGTGTAAGTCTTTCATGTCAATTGTTTAAAGGTTCTTGATCGGCAGCATGAAAATAGACAACCTTTACGATGTTGTCAACATGTTCACTTTCTAAATTGTATGCTTTTAAATATTTATCTGCGCTTAATATCGTTTCGCTATTAAGCACAGGTTTATGAATGGTTTGACCATTCAATCTAACTATGAATAGTGTTGTTAATAGTATTGTTGCTGGATATTTAAGCTTCATACAAATATTTCTTAATTATTTTAATACTTTTGGTATTTGCTAATCAGATTAATTGGTAACAATCAAACAGTTGGCTGTCTTTTTACTCTCGCCCATAACGGCGGGCTAGTCGAAGAGCCCGCAGGGCTTTAACTTCGCCAATCTTATGGGCAGGTTTTGTTCCATTTGTTAGGAGTTTTAAGAAGATCCTTTTTCTTAATGAAATGACTGATAATAAAAAGGAATGTCTCCATTTATCTTCTGTTTTTCAGTTATCTGTAGTTGTCGCGTTTTATTTTTCACATTTTTACAATTTACAGATATTATTCATAGCCAATCTACTAAAATTCATCCTGATTATCAGCATATTGGTCAATCATTTTTTAACTATCAATCTGAAATCAACCTTACCCCCTTTGAAATCATCCGTATAGGGATACAAGCGGTTTGAACCCTTCTTTCTCTAGTTTTATAACCATTGCACTTCCTACGATTTTGGTGTCTCTGTGTAAATAAGGTGTCTCACCAACGTATGCTAAGCGGTAATATTAGACCCCAACATGAAAAAATAATAAAATATATCAGATCAAAAATTTCACATAGAACCACACAAAAGCTGGTCAGTCACAGATTATAACCAACCATTTCATTAATGTGAATATTGAATGTTCTTTTACGCTTTTTATAGTCAGCTAAAATACATAAATATTTAATTAAAGAGTGACTTTAATTATAATTAAAAGCAGTAAAAAATGGAGACGAAAAAATAGTTAATCAACACTTGCAGGCTCGTGTGCCTTTTTGCCATAGACTTTTTCATAGGCTTTGCAATACGGACATTTATCGCCTTCAATTTTTTTCACAAACCAGTAGAAGATACCTTTTTGAGTTTTTCTGGCTCTTTTGCAAACTGGGCAACTCAGGCAAACGTTTGCCATTTCACGGTCTTTGTCGGTGATAGGGGTAGGATTCATAATCTTAGAAAGTTATAAAAATTCATAAATCAGTATTTTAGAAACGATTTCAGCACTAATTAGAGCAAGAACCAGGGCGATGATCAATTTTGTCCCCTTAATAGTGCATGAACTTTTTAAGGCGTTGTACATCAATGTTATACTCCAGATGATAACAGGAAGTGAAAGGAGCGTTATAAAGACTAAAGAGCTCGATTGAAAAATTGCTCCCGGGTTTCTTTGTAATTCAGATAAATCGATGGATTTGACTAAATACCCGGCAAGGGCTAAAATTAAATATGGAGCCTTAGCCAATGTGACGGTTCCGACGAGATTGACTAACCGAAAATTATTGGACACAAACTGTCCTACACTCCACATTAAGAAGATTAGACAAAACATATCAATTGTGAGGTAATAAAATGAATTCGACATTGATAAGTCGCTGCTGAAATGCATGTCAAGTACTCCGTCAAAAGCGGTTCGGCTGTAGGCACCCACAAGGCCCATCAGAAAAAGGAATACTAAGCCTAGGCCAAAGGCTAGAAAGCCTGTTATGCGGGTATATGGATTAATCAGTAATCTCAAAACTTCTTTCGTTTTCATAGGTATTGACTTTATGTATTTTTCATTCAATATCTTGCGCAAGATAAGTCAAAAAATAATTATATTTAAGCGCTTTATGAATCTTCTGTAAACTGAAATAATTATGAAAAAAGAAATGCAGGGAAATGCGTCTTCGAGCGCTGTTTATGGGTTAGGAATGATCGGAGCGGCAGTATATTACATCATGCACGCAACCTGTTTTTGGGGTGGAGTTCTTGGCTTTTTAAAAGCACTGGTATGGCCGGCTTTTTTGGTTTTTGAGGCTTTAAAACATTTGGGGATGTAGCAGGGGCTTTCCTAAATAATTCCCCTTATTTTCAGGTAGTTAATAATAAGTTCTACGACTTTATCCAAATCCATTTTACTGGTATTGATGGACAGGTCGTAGTTTTTTGCGTCGGTCCATTCTTTGCCTGTATAGGTTTTGTTGTATAAAGTTCTTTCTTTGTCGCTTTGGATCAACATCTTTTCGGCAACAGCTTCAGGTACTTGATATTGTTCATGAATCCGTTGGATTCTTTCTTTTGGGTCGCTATGCAGGAAAATGCGGACAAGATTCTGGTGTTCCCTAAGGATATGGAAGCCACATCGGCCAATAATTACAGCAGAGTGTTCTTTGGCCATGTGTTGAATGACATCGGCTTCAGCTTCAAACAACTCCCTGTCTGTGGGAATAATCGGGTTTTCCGGTATTGTTATATCCGGAATGTAGGACGTACTCTGAAAGATGGTTTGCCAGAAGGAGGGCGCTCTTTCTTCGCGGAAGTCAATATCCTCTTCCATCACGGAAAGTTGCTTGGCAGCATTGCGGATTATTTCCCGGTCGGCATAAAAAATAGTCAGTTTATCGGCCAGTTGTTGTCCGACGTAGGCGCCTCCACTTCCTAACTGACGGCTGATTGTAATGGCAAATGGTGTTGTCTGTTTCATTTTAGTACCTCCTAATATGTTTGTGAAAGATACTATACTAACAAGCAAGGGTGTACAATTGTTGCCACACCGAAATAAATTTCTAGCCGTTTATTCTGGAAACAGCGTTCGGGCAATTCCCATTTCAAGTCCTCTCAGTTCGGATAAGCCTCGTAGTCTTCCGATGGCGGTATATCCGGGGTTGATGTTGGTTTTCTTCAGGTCATCTAGCATTTGGTGTCCATGGTCGGAACGAATGGGAATGGAGCATTGACGTTTTTGCTGCAAAATCACGAGGGCTTTCATGACTTCGTACATGTTTACATCGCCTTCCAGGTGGTTGGCTTCGTAAAAATTGCCTTCTTCGTCGCTTTGGGTACTTCTGAGGTGAAGAAAATCAATCCGTTCTCCGAAATGTTCGAGAATTTGGACCAGGTTGTTGTTTTTTTCTGCTCCAAAGGAACCGGTGCATAAGCACAAGCCATTGGACTTATTTGGTACAGCGTTTATCAGGCGTTTAAAGTCTTTTTCTGTACTTAAGATTCGTGGCAAACCCAAGACACTTCTTGGTGGGTCATCCGGATGAATGACCATTCGGGCACCAACCTCATCGGCAACCGGACAAATTTCCGACAGAAAATAGATGAGGTTTTGTCTTAGTTTTTCTGCATCAATATCTTTGTATCTGTCCAGCGATTGCTGAAACTGTTCTATGGTAAAGCTTTCTTCCGATCCCGGTAAACCTGCCAGCATGTTTCGGGTCAAAGTTGATTTTTCTTGCTCCGACATGTTTTCAAAACGAGCTTTGGCTTTTTGAATTTCAACGTCCGTATAGTCTTTTTCTGCATTCGGACGTTTCAGTATAAACAGATCGAATGCTACGAAGGCAGCTTTTTCAAATCGTAAGGCTTTGGAACCATCGGGTAGGGTGTAGGCCAAATCTGTTCGTGTCCAGTCCAGGACGGGCATGAAATTGTAGGTGATGGTATAAATGCCACAAGCTGCTAGATTTCGGACGGATTGTTTGTAATGATCTATGTAAAGTTGGAAATTTCCGGATTGGGTCTTGATGTATTCGTGGACGGGAACGCTTTCCACCACCGACCATTTTAAACCGGAGGCTTCAATGATACGTTTTCGTTCCATGATGGCCTCTACCGTCCAGATTTCGCCATTGGGTACCTGATGCAAAGCATTCACAACTCCGGTTGCACCTGCTTGTCTGATGTCTGAAAGGCTAACAGGATCGTTGGGCCCGTACCAGCGCCATGTTTGTTCGGAATAGTAAACCATACTTTTGAACTATTAAGATGGTGTAAAGATACAAAATAGGACCCCATTCTATAGAATTTTTTTTACTGAGAATTAATTTTTTGTATCTTTATGCACTATTTCGTTCATTAAAAAATACACTCTATGAATAAATTAATATTTTATTTACCAATGGCTATTAGTACACTTTCAATAAATTTAAAAGCTGAAAACCCGATTTCAGATGCAAATCTGAATTTTGCGAATCTGGATAAGACTGCTTTGCCCGGAGCTGATTTCTGTAGGTTTGCCACAGGGGGGTGGATGGATGCAAATCCCATTCCGGATGAGTTTTCCCGGTATGGTTCCTTTGACAAGTTGAGGGAAAACAATCAAAAACAAATTAAGGAATTGATTGAAGAAATGGGGAAAAGTACACATGCAAAAGGCAGTGCAGCTCAGAAAATCGGTGATTTGTACCGAATGGGTACGGATAGTGCCAAGCTTAGTGCGGACGGTGCTGCTCCGATATTGGATCAGTTGAAAACAATTCGTGCTGCTGCCAATAAGAAAGACATCATACGGCTCACAGCTGATCTTCGCAAGTGGGGGGTGTCTCCGTTTTTTGAATCATTTATCGGACCCGATGATATGAACAGTTCGATGACTATTTTACAGCTTTATCAGGGAGGCTTGGGTTTGGGTGAGCGTGATTATTACGTGCAGAATGACTCGGCTTCCAAGAAAATCCGTACACAATATTCTAAACTGATTTCAACACAGTTTTTGAATGCAAGCTATAGCAAAGCTCAAGCCAATATGGCATCCAAGGCTGTACTGAAAATGGAGACTGCCTTGGCTTTTGGCCATTTTGAAAAGGAAAAGACCCGCAATCCTGAATTGAATTATCACAAACTGATGGTGACACAATTGAATGATTCTGTTGCCACATTTGATTGGGAATTGTTTTTTGATGAAGCCGGGGTAAAAGGTTTGAAAGAATTGAATGTGGCTCAGATTGAGGCCATAGCTGTAGCTGTCCATTTAATTGAAAAGACTCCGCTGGATGAATTGAAAGTGTATATTTCCTGGTGTCTGATCAATCATGCTGCCAGTTATTTGAGCGATTCCTTCGTGAATGCCAACTTTGAGTTTTACGGCAGAACTCTGGGTGGTGCCAAATCCATCCAACCTCGCTGGAAACGTACCGTATCCACTATTGACGGGGCTTTGGGTGAAGAAGTGGGACAACTCTATGTCGCTAAATATTTTCCACCTCAGGCTAAAGAGCGTATGATTAAGTTGGTTGACAACTTGAAACTATCTCTTGGCGAACGCATAAACCAACAAGCCTGGATGAGCGATGAAACCAAGGCCAAGGCGTTGGATAAACTAAGTGCTTTTATTGTTAAAATCGGTTACCCGGACAAATGGAAAGATTATTCTGCGCTGGAAATCAAGAATGACAGCTATTGGGAAAACATTGTTCGCTCTTCGGCTTTTGAATATGCCTTCAACCTGAATAAACTTGGAAAACCGGTTGATAAAATGGAATGGCTGATGACCCCTCAAACGGTTAATGCTTATTACAATCCAACCACCAATGAGATTTGTTTCCCTGCCGGAATTCTTCAACCACCTTTCTTTTATATGAATGCGGACGATGCGTTAAATTATGGGGCCATCGGAGTTGTTATCGGTCACGAAATGACTCATGGATTTGATGATCAAGGTTGTAAATACGATAGAAACGGTAATATGACAAACTGGTGGACAGCCAATGATGCCACTCAATTTCAGGCACGCACCAAAGTCCTGAAGGATTATTTCAACGGCATTGTTGTGATGGATGATGTTCATGCAAACGGTGCCTATACCTTGGGTGAAAATATTGCGGATCATGGTGGTTTGCAGATTGCTTACCATGCTTTCACCAAAACGGAACAATTTAAAACTGGTGAGAAAAGTGACAGTTACATGCCTCAGCAACGATTTTTCCTGGCATACGCCAATCTTTGGGCAGGCAATGTCCGCAAGGAAGAAATGCTTCGTTTGACAAAACAAGATCCTCATTCTCTTGGGAAATGGCGCATAAATGGTGCTTTGCCTCATATTGATGCATGGTACGATGCATTCGGCATTAAGGCTGGTGATCCGATGTATTTGCCAAAGGAGAATAGGGCGGACGTTTGGTAATCTCTACTATTAAAAATAAATCCTGTCGTTCATGGCAGGATTTTATTTATTCAAAATAGTATTTGCTTCATCTGTGAGCAAATTGCTTTGATTGAGGGGCATATCTAAAATAAATCGGATGTTTTTTAGGAAGTTTAAACTTCTAGTTGTACCGGTCAGGTAATAATTGTTTTGATCTTAGTATTTTTCTCTTTTATAAGGAAAATATACTATTTTTGTTAAAACAATTTTTCAGCATTCGTCTAATTTATCCTTTAGTATTTTTTCGCTAACATGGATCTTAAAATAAAGCCCGGCTTTAAATTTTTGGCAGTGAAAAGTTTTTTTTTACTGGCCGTCACTTTGACTGTAATTTCCTGTTGCCCTCCCATCTGGTCGAGATTGAAAAAGAGGGCAGAGGTTGAAAAATTCTTGTTGGCAAATCCAAAGTTATTGGTCTTCGATCATTTCAAAAATACGTCTCAAAATTGGGTGGCCGAAGCAGAAGGACACTATGAAACACATTATCTGGAAGCTGATTCATGCCTGGATATTAAAACCTCAGCTGGTTTAACTTTTTGGTACAAAGAACCTTTTGAAGGTGATATCCAGATAAAATACCAAGCTTTGCTGGTGGATGAGGGTGATTTACTCGATCGGGTCAGTGATTTAAATTGCTTCTGGATGGCCTCCGATCCCATCTATCCCGATAGCCTTTTTACCCGGTCCGAATTCAGAAAAGCAGCGTTTGGCCGTTATTACAGCTTGCAACTTTATAGTATGTGCGTTGGTGGGAATGCAAACACCTCAACGTACTTTCAGCGCTTTGCTGATAATTACGATCAACTTAAAAATGACATGAAACGTCCTGAATTTTTGGTTGAATACAAAGATGAAGAACATCTGATTTTGCCCAATCATTGGTATTCCATAGAAATTTACGTTCAAAAGGGGCGTGTCAGATATATTCAGGATGGAGAAGTACTGGTAGATTTTTTGGACTCTTCACCTTTAAAGAAAGGTTGGTTTGGTCTACGAACCTCAGATAATCACCTGCGAATCCGAAATTTTATGGTCTATCAATTGTAATTGCTCAAGTATGAGCTTTTTGTGCAATAATTTCATTGTTTTAGCGTATTTTTACCTTAAATCGTCCTACTTAGTGAGATATTTTCCTACCTTTGTCACGTTTTCTAAAACAAAATATTAACCTATAATAAGGAGAGGAAATTCTGAGTCACTTGCATATTCTACGACCTTTAAGCGTAGATTTGCTTGTCCTGGAAGTGCCTCATGAAAAAAAACAATCGTATGAAACCATCTCACATTGAACATTTAGGAATTGCTGTGAATAGTCTGGAGGAATCTATTCCATTTTTTGAAAAAGTTCTTGGATTAGTATGTTATGCAGTTGAAGAAGTTCCTGAACAAAAAGTTAAAACAGCATTTTTTAAAGTAGGTCAGACTAAAATCGAGTTATTGGAATCGACAGATCCCATGGGCCCTATTGGACAATTTATTGAGAAAAAAGGTCAGGGTGTACATCATGTAGCATTTGCTGTGGAAGGTTTGCAAGACAAACTGGATTTGGCAGCCGAACGTGGTATCAAGCTGATCGACAAAACTCCCAGAAAAGGTGCCGAAGGTCTGAACATTGCATTTTTGCATCCAAAATCCACCTGTGGAGTTTTGATGGAATTGTGCGAAAATTCCAAAAACTAATTTAATAAATTGATATATGAGTACACAACTGGATAAAGTAAAAGAACTGATAGAACTCCGTGTTCAAGCTCGTCTTGGTGGTGGAGAAAAAGCCATCGAAAAACAACATGCAAAGGGTAAATATACTGCTCGTGAACGTATCTCCATGCTGCTTGATGAAGGTAGTTTTGAAGAATTTGACATGTTCGTTCAACATCGTTGCACCAATTTTGGACAAGATAAAAAACATTTCCTTGGAGATGGTGTCGTAACCGGTTATGGTACGATCGAAGGTCGTTTGGTTTATGTTTTTGCACAGGACTTCACTGTTTGGGGCGGTTCCTTGTCAGAAACGATGGCTCTGAAAATTTGTAAAGTAATGGATCAGGCCATGAAAATGGGCGCTCCTTGCATCGGAATCAATGACTCGGGTGGTGCACGTATCCAGGAAGGTATCAATGCTTTAGCCGGTTATGCAGAAATTTTCCAACGCAATATTCTGGCTTCCGGTGTCATTCCTCAGATTTCCGGTATTTTCGGCCCTTGCGCCGGTGGTGCTGTATATTCTCCGGCTTTAACCGACTTTACCATTATGACCAAGGGAACATCTTACATGTTCCTGACAGGTCCTAAAGTTGTGAAGACAGTAACCGGTGAAGATGTTACTCAGGAACAATTAGGTGGTGCTTCCGTTCATGCCAGCAAATCTGGTGTAACTCATTTTGCCGTTGAAGGCGAAGAAGAAGGTTTGGATTTGATCCGCAAACTCATCTCCTTTATTCCACAAAACAATCTGGAAGAAGCTCCACGTTTGAAATGTACCGATCCTATCAATCGTATGGATGATATTCTGAACGAAATCATTCCTGACAGTCCAAACAAACCTTATGATATGTTTGAAGTTATTGGCAGTATCGTCGATCATGGAGAATTCCTGCAAGTTCATAGTGACTACGCAAAAAATATCATTATTGGTTTTGCTCGTTTTAACGGTACATCTGTTGGTATCGTAGCCAATCAGCCTAAAATGCTTGCCGGTGTACTGGATAGCAATGCTTCCCGCAAGGCTGCTCGTTTTGTCCGTTTCTGCGATGCTTTTAATATTCCTTTGGTTACTTTGGTTGATGTTCCAGGATTTCTTCCGGGTACCGGTCAGGAATACGGCGGTGTCATCATGCACGGTGCCAAATTGCTTTACGCTTATGGAGAAGCTACAGTGCCTAAGGTAACTGTTACTCTTCGTAAATCCTATGGTGGTGCACACATTGTAATGAGCTGCAAACAATTACGTGGTGATATCAACTATGCATGGCCTACAGCTGAAATTGCTGTAATGGGTGCTTCAGGTGCTGTGGAAGTTTTGTATGCCAAGGAAGTAGCTGCTTCTGAAGATCCTGCTGCTACCACTGCTGCTAAAGAAGCTGAATATTCTGAAGCTTTTCAGAATCCCTATCGTGCTGCCCAATATGGTTACATCGATGATGTAATTGAACCGCGCAATACCCGTTTCCGTGTGATCCGCGCCTTGGAACAGCTTGCTACCAAGAAATTAGTTAATCCTGCAAAAAAACATGGTAATATTCCATTATAATCATGAGTAAATTAAATATTTTCAAAAACGAAGAGAACCAGCCAACAGCTGAAGTTTCTGCCGCAATAGCCATGGCTTTGAACGATTTAAACGCCGAAGTACATGATGTTGAGAATGCAATCCTGACTTTTGGAAAGAACAGCAAATCCTATTCACCCTGGAGTTCAAAAATTTACAACATGCGCCAACTTCCTGAAAGAAGATAGATCGTAAAACAAAAAAACATTATATACCGATGAAAGAATTTAAATATAGCATCAACGGCACTCAATACAATGTTGAGATTGTCAAAGAAGATGAAACGGAGGTTGAACTAACAGTCAATGGCGCACCTTTTACAGTTGGAATTGAAAAACCCATCGAAGAAGCTCCCAAGAAAATCACCCGTCCTTCAGCTCCTCCTGTAACAGCTAATGGAACTCCAGTATTGGGTCAAAAGAAGAATTTAGGTGGCGGTGGTGCTGTTAAGTCTCCACTACCTGGTGTAATCCTGGAAGTTAATGTAAAAGTAGGTGACACTGTAAAGGTTGGTGACAAGCTCATGTTGCTCGAAGCCATGAAAATGGAGAACACCATTGCAAGTGACCTGGCTGGTAAAGTGCTCGAAATTAAAGTAGAAGCAGGTACTTCCGTTATGGAAGGTGCTGACCTGGTTATTATTGGATAATTAGAAAGCATGCTTAAGGTGTGCTTTTAATTTAAAAACGAAGGCTGTCTATTCTTTTAGACAGCCTTCGTTTTTAAAGGATTTTTTCGATGGTTTTTTAAGCAAACTAAACTTTCATGAATTGTCCGAAAAGATATAATATCAAAGCAGCCAATCCTGCACTGACAGGGATAGTCAGTATCCAGGCAATCATCAATTTACGTGTAACGCCCCACCGTACTGCCGAAAGACGCTTTACAGCGCCTACTCCCATAATGGCGCCTGTGATGGTATGGGGTGTACTTACCGGTATTTTTAAAAGTTCTGAAAGATACAATGTTATTGCACCTGCGGTTTCGGCTGCTACACCTTCAATCGGGGTAACTTTAGTAATGCGTGATCCCATTGTCTTTATAATTCTCCAACCACCTGTCATTGTCCAAGTGAAATAGCCGTAAAACATGAAAAAGCGACCCAATCAGGCAAATCATTGATGCTCTTAATCCCATGCCCAGTCCCAACGGATGAGCTGCTATCAAAGCTGCTGCGATAATGCCCATAACCTTTTGAGAGTCATTTAAACCGTGACTAATGCTGAATAAACCCGATGAAACCAATTGCAGTTTTTTGAACCATTGATTAGCACGATGTGGATTGGTTTTTCTGCAAATCCATAAAATTAAAATAGTAATGAAGGATGAAATGATCATACCAATTAGTGGTGCCAAAATAATCCATGAGGCAATTTTTACAATGACTTCACTTTGAATAGAGCCAAAACCACTATTCATAATTGCTGCACCGGCAAATCCACCAATTAAAGTGTGAGAAGAGGATGATGGGATTCCTAACCACCAGGTAGCCAGATTCCAAAAAATGGCTGCTAAGATTCCGGATAAAATAACAGGCAGCGTTATGAATTGTTCGTAAACAGTTTTAGAAACCGTGTTTGCAATACCAAATTCACCAATCACATATTTTGCAATAAAAAAGGCTACAAAGTTGAAAAAAGCAGCCCATAAAACAGCTTGAAGCGGAGTAAGTACTTTAGTCGATACGATCGTTGCAATTGAATTTGCAGAATCGTGAAAGCCATTAATAAAATCAAAAAGAAGAGCTAGAACAATAATTGCTATTAAAAGTGTCATTTTTTGCAAAAGGATTAATTATGCATATTTGACAATGATTGTTTTAATGATTTTACCAACATAATCAGCAGCATCTGTTGCCTTTTCAAGTTGATTCATAATACCTTTCAACTTGATAAGTTCGATGCCATCTTTTTCATTCTCAAACAAATCAATGATAAAATGCTCGTAAACATCATCCGCTCTATTTTCGATGTCGTGAAGCTCCTTGCAATACTCTTTGATTTTTTCCGGATTTTTTTTGATAACGCCAAGCTCCTCTACGGCTTTTCCAATGCATACAGCACCTTCCCGAATCAAACGGGCTAAATCCTCAGCACTATGAGGAAGTGTTTTAGGGTTGTATAAAACAATGCGTTTTGCTGCGCTGTTTATGTAGTCTATTACGTCATCAAGTCTGCTTGACAATTTATTGATGTCTTCCCTGTCAAAAGGAGTGAGAAAAGTTGTATTTAAATCGTCAAAAATACGGTTATTCAAAACATCACCCTTCTTTTCCTGTTCCTTGATTTTCTTGTAATATTCAATGGCCGATTCATGGCTGGACTTTTGTACACATTCAATCATTAAGTCGGATGCAACAATCATTACGTCGGTAAGCTCTTTAAGAGTGGGGAAAAATTTAGGTTCTTTGGGGACAAACTTGCTAAAAAAAGAATTATTCATATTAAAACGTTTAAAAAAAGTTGTATATGAAAATGAAAAAGGATTTTCTGAATTCCCACAAATTTAGTAAAAACTGTGATTCTAAAAGACTCTTTACTTGTTTAATTTTCTACCATAGAAATAACTTAACATTAAAAAGGTTCAAAGCTTAAAAGTTTTGATTAAAAAAAGTGTCCCGTTAAAAATGCTTGGTTAGTTCGTGCTTTTTTAACGGGACAAATGGAATATGATATAATGAATTGTATTTTAAATGAATACAATCTTTGGATTAGTGCTGTTTACATATGAGCACCAAATATAATAAAAATAAGTGCTGCAAGTGCTGCGCTGACCGGTATGGTTAGAACCCATGCAATCATCAGACTGCGTGTAACTCCCCAACGAACTGCAGACAATCTTTTTACGGCTCCTACACCAATGATGGCTCCAGTAATTGTATGTGTTGTACTTACAGGAATTTTTAAGGCTTCGGACAAATAAAGGGTAAGCGCACCGGCCGTTTCAGCAGCAACACCTTCGAGTGGCGTTACTTTGGTTATACGAGATCCCATGGTTTTAATGATTCTCCAGCCACCGGACATAGTACCCAAAGAAATAGCGGCGAAACAAGAAAATGCAACCCAGTCAGGCATATCACCAATGGAATGAATTCCCCAATCGATGTTGTTTTTGGTATATGCTGCATACAATGCAGCAGCGATGATACCCATCACTTTCTGAGAGTCATTCAAACCGTGACCGATACTGAATAAACCGGATGATACCAATTGCAGTTTTTTGAACCATTGGTTGGCATGATTTGGATTCATTCTTTTGAAAATATACAAAATCAAAATGGTGATCAGTGTGGACATTGCCATACCAATCAAAGGAGCAAGTATAATAAAGGAGGCAATCTTAATGATTACGTCACCCTTGATGGCTTCAAATCCACTGGATGTATATCCGCTGGCTACAATAGTACTCATGATGGCAGCTCCGGCAAAACCACCAATAAGTGTATGGGAGGAGGAAGAGGGTATTCCCAGCCACCAGGTAGCCAGATTCCAAAGGATAGCTGCTACAATGCCGGAAAAAATAACAGGCAATGTGATAAATCCTTCAACAACAGATTTTGATACCGTGTTTGCAATTCCAAATTCACCGATTACATATTTTGCAATAAAAAAGGCGACGAAGTTGAAAAAAGCAGCCCAAAGTACTGCCTGGAATGGTGTAAGCACTTTGGTTGAGACAATGGTGGCAATTGAGTTCGCGGCATCGTGAAAACCATTGATGTAGTCGAATATTAAAGCCAGTACGATAATAGTAATTAAAAGGGTCATCTTTCGTATGGATATAATTATGCGTACTTGACGATTATTGTCTTAATAATTTTACCAACATATTCGGTGGCATCGGTTGCTTTCTCAAGCTCATACATGATTTCTTTTAACTTGATGATTTCAATGCCATCCTTTTCCTTTTCGAAAAGATCGATGATAAAATTTTCATAAACATCGTCTGCTCTGTTTTCAATATCATGCAATTCGCTGCAATATTCTTTAATCTTTTTTGAATTCTTTTTCAAAACATCCAATTCATCGACTGCTTTTCCAATACAAATAGCACCTTCTCTAATCAGACGGGCAAGATCAACTGCACTTTCCGGTAACTGTTTTGGGTTGTAAAGTACAATGCGTTTTGCACAACTGTTAATGTAATCGGTGACATCGTCCATCCGGTTTGACAAATGATTGATATCCTCCCTGTCAAATGGAGTTATAAAGGTAGAGTTTAATTCATCAAATATGCGGTTTGACAAAGCGTCTCCCTTTTTTTCCTGTTCTTTAATTTTCTTGTAATATTCAATGGCCGATTCATGGTCGCATTTTTGCACACATTCTATAATTAAATCGGAAGCAACTAACATAACGTCAGCCATCTCTTTTAAAATAGGGAAAAATTTAGGCTCTTTGGGGGTGAATTTGCTGAAAAAAGAATTGTTCATAACAAAATGATTTTTCGTAAATTTAGGTATTTGAATGACAAAATATAAGCAGGTTTTCAAATTTTGAAAAAATGAAAACCACTCACTAAAACTGAGCGTAAAAATACAAAAATACTTGAGATTTAATTGGTATGTAATAGATGTTTCCGAAATAAATATTGAATTGCATGTGTTAAACATTATCAATATGTTAAGGAAAAGTGATCCTTTTAAAACCTATAATTCAACAGTCAGTCTGATGTTTAACTGTCTGCCGGTTAAGTAATTAGGTACAGCCCATTGCGTATTGGAAATATCAGTAATCCAATAATACGAGTTGACGTTTGAGATGCCCAAAAGGTTAAAACAATCTACTCCAATCCAGATATTCTTCAGATGTTTCATCATGCCCATTTTCATTATTTTATCTTCTCCGGCAACCAGTAATCTGGACATACCAATATCTACTCGCCGGTATGGCGGCATTCGCAAAGTCGCATAACTTTTGTCCATGTTTGGAGGGCCAAAAGGTAATCCATCTGCCCAGACAACTTTCAGGCTCATTGTCAACTTGGGGTTGTTGGGGAAATAATCCTGAAAAAACAGTGATACATTATAACGTTGTTCGTTTGGTCTTGAAACAGTGACTCCGTCAATGGTTTCCTTGCTTTTCATCAAAGAAAGACTTAACCAGGAATCTGTTCCGGGAACAAACTCTCCGAAAAGCTTCATATCCAAACCAGTTGTATAGCCTTGACCCTCATTTTTTCCCGAATAACGGATTCGTACATTGTCAACCGTATAGGGTATCAGGTTGCTCATATTTTTATAGTACAATTCAGTGGTCAGTTTAAAAGGTCTGTCAAAGCCAACAAAATGATAGTCCATTCCAGCTACATAATGTATGGTTTTTGGGGCTTTTATAGCACGGTTGAGCATAACGGTATCCATTCCATTTGCTAAAGTGGTTGTGTAACGCAATTCTTTATAGAATGGAGCCTGGTAGTAGATACCGGTAGAAAATCTGAATGTGAAATCTTTTTCCCAGTTTGGTAAAAAGGCTATTGAAGCTCTTGGGCTAACCAATAGTTCCTTGTTGAAATCCCAATAATTTCCCCGGATACCCCCCGTCAGAATGAAAAAACCGGCCTCATTTCTGTGACGCCAGTTGTCCTGTAGGTAACCCGTGAAACGATTGCTTTCCATCTTGACATTAGAGCGCATGCTGTAGGCCATTTTGATTTCGGAGTCGCTGTAAGGATGGGCATAGCCTGCCGAGTCCTGCATTTTCCATTCCTTCAGGTTGTCGTAGATGTGTTCCCGCTGATAGGTCAAACCCCATTGAACTTCGTTGTTTTTAAGTTTCCAGGTGCCAAGATGTGATACGTTGAAAACATTGGCTGTCAAGTGATTTCGGGCATGCTCGTGGTAAGTACCGATACCAATGAGTTGGGCATCTTTGGTATTGGTATCGCTGTTGCCCATGGGTGTTTCATGGAGCCAATACTGGCTAGTGATGTCGTAATTTTCATCTTCCTGAGTTTGGAAAACAGAACTTTGAAGGCTTAATTTCAGATTATTCCTGACGGTTTTAGTCAGAGTTAATGCTCCGAAGGCAGTTTGGAACTTATCGCGTTCCTGACCATCAAAAGCGACATACAGACTATATTGTTGGGTGTAAGTTCCAAAGTCGGTGTTTCTGTCTTTTGGCTTAAACTGGTAGCTGTTCCGGGAAAAGTTTCCTAAAATGCTCATTTCAAGAGTGGGGGTAAACTTGTAGGTTAAATACGTCTGATAATCCAGAAATGAAGGGTTGTATTCACCTTTTGTATCTAATGTTCCAAGTAAATAGGCATTTGTTTTATAGCGTAAGCCATGAATTTGTGTAAACTTACCGTTTTTGGATGACTGCCCAACATAAAGGTTGGCTCCCAGTAAGCTAACGGTAGCGACCGCTTCAGTCTTTTCAGGTTTTTTGTATTTTATGTCAAGTACGGATGACATCTTATCTCCAAATCTGGCATCAAAGCCTCCGGCTGAAAATTTAACTTCCTGAACCATTTCCGGATTGATGAAACTGAGTCCTTCCTGCTGGCCGGCACGTATCAACAATGGGCGGTAAACTTCAATTCCGTTCACGTAAACCAAATTTTCATCGTAGTTTCCGCCACGAACCGAATATTGCGAACTGAGTTCATTGTTGGAGCTTACACCGGCAAAAGTAACCAGCAAGGCCTCAATGCTGCCTCCGGAAGCATCCGGAAGCATCCGGATTTTCGATGCATCCAGTGTTTCCAGCGTATTGGTTTGTCTTTGTTGACCTCTGACGGTTACTTCTTTTAAGGTTCTGCTCGTTGCGCTCATGGTAACATTTACCTGTAGCTTTTTCATTTCTGCTGGAATGATGCGGGTGGTCGGTTGAAAGGAAATGCAGGAATACCTTAATATAATGGTGTCGGATTTGGGCAATTGTATGGAATAATAACCTTTATCGTCTGTGTAGGTGGCGGTAGTTCCTTTAAAATCTGATATGTTTACCAGTTCCACTGCATGGCTGTGTGCATCCATCACATAACCGGAAATGGTAACGGTTTCCAGTGCTGACACGAATTGCAAACAAAAAATCCAGTAAATAGCAAATAGAAAGGTTGTCTTTTTAAACATCGTATTTAGAGGCTAAAACAGCAAAACGACCCGAATCTGCGGGCCGAAAAGTTTACAAAACTAAGTAATAAAACGTATATTTGTACTCAATATTGTTAAAGTTATGGATAACCTTATAGAATTATTGCGCACGCGCAGAAGTACCAGAAGTTTCAAGGAGACGCAAATCAGTCCCGAGATAGTTGAACAATTGATGCAAGCCGTGCTTATGTCACCCTCTTCAAAACGGTCCAATCCCTGGCAGTTTGTTTTGGTGGATGAACCGGAGATGCTTAAATCTTTGTCCGAAAGTAAGAAAAATGGTAGTCAGCTCATTGCCGGTTCTTCTTTGGCGGTAGTTGTCTTAGCAGATCCGGAACGCAGTGATGTTTGGATTGAAGATGCTTCCATTGCATCCCTTGTTTTACAACTGGAAGCTGAAGACCTGGGACTTGGTTCATGTTGGGTGCAGATTCGTGAACGTCAGTCGGCAGAAGGAGAAAACGCTGAAACTGTTGTTCGTCGTTTGTTAAATATTCCTGAAAATTTACGCGTTCTAAGTATTGTTGCCATTGGTGTTAAGAATGAAATCAAAAAACCTTTTGATGAAGATCGTCTCCAATGGGAAAAAGTTCATCTTGGAAAGTTTTGTCAAACCAATTAACGAAAAATGCAAATATGTCTGATTGGCGCCGGTAATCTGGCAACTCAGCTTGCATCTGCCTTGGCTCAAAAAAGTCATCGCTTTTTACAGGTTTACAGCCGTACAGAATTAAATGCGCGGCAACTGGCCAGTGTGCTGAAATGTGAAGCTGTTACACAACTAGAGTTGATCCGACCTAATGCTGACCTTTATATTTGCGCCTTAAAGGATGACGCCCTGCCACTGGTTCTGTCGCATCTTAATTTTGGAAGCGGATTGGTGGTGCATACTGCGGGAAGCTTGCCCATGGAAATATTGGCAGATTATACCGCAAATTACGGTGTTTTTTATCCCTTACAGTCGTTCAGTAAGCATAGGTCAGTTGATTTTTCAAAGGTTCCTTTTTTTATCGAGGCTGCTTTGCCTGAAAGTCTGAATGTATTGAGTGTTCTGGCTTCCTGTCTCAGTGAAAAAGTGATCCCTGCCAGCTCTGAACAACGAAAACAACTGCATTTAGCAGCAATTTTTGCCAATAATTTTGTGAATTATTTATACAGCATCGCTGAAGATCTTGTCAAAGAAAAAGGAATGGATTTTCAATACCTTTTACCACTTATTGAAGAAACAGCCCGAAAAATGCAGACGCTGAC
>Ga0209123_1001534_pt1 | contig 22493 bp, 21 predicted proteins | sample BarGraIncu00431A_FD_184500 | JGI IMG/M metagenome (GOLD analysis project Ga0209123, IMG submission 184500) | Arctic peat soil microbial communities from Barrow, Alaska, USA - Barrow Graham LP Incubations 004-31A (SPAdes) (version 2) | ecosystem: Environmental > Terrestrial > Soil > Wetlands >...
AAGTAGCTTGCTCTTTTGTTAAAGATGCATATTCTTTAGTCTCAATTTTTTCTGGTAAATCACGAATAATGTTTGTATCAGTTTTAAGTCTCCTTAATACAAATGGTGCAATTATCTTTTTAAGCTTATTACTTTTTTTAGGGTCTCCATCCCTCTCTATAGGGACTGCAAACTCACTTCTGAATGTTGACCAATTATATAGATATCCTTTATTTAAAAAATCCATGATAGACCACAAATCTGAGAGTCTATTTTCAACTGGCGTTCCTGTTAATGCCACTTTATACTCTGCTTTAAGAGTTTTTATATACTGAGTTTGTTTTGAAGCACTATTTTTAATATTTTGCGCTTCATCTAATATAATTCCTGCCCATTCTTCCTTTTGAAATAAATCCCGGTCTCTTACTATTAGCGCATAAGTTGTAATAACAACCTCATTTTTATGTATTTCTTTGCTAAAAGTTTCATAACTCCACCTACTATTTCCGTGGTGAATTGCAGATTTAAGCCCTGGTGCAAACTTTTCAATTTCTCTTTCCCAATTTCCCACAACAGATGTAGGACATATTATTAAAGTTGGTTTATCAGTTAGTCCATTTTCCCGCTCATAAAGCATAAGGCATATGCTTTGTACTGTTTTTCCAAGACCCATGTCATCGGCAAGGCAGGCACCTATACCATGATTTCTAAGAAATGTTAACCATGAAAAGCCTCTTTTTTGATACTCGCGAAGAGTACCTATAAAACCCGCTGGAATAGCAACTTGCTCTATATTATTTAAATTAAATAATTTTTCAAAAAAATGCCCAACAGCCTCTTGATTATCCAAATTATCAACGCTAACCCCAGGAATTATTTCTTCATCACTTAGGTTAAGTCTTAATAATTCTCCCACAGGAATCTTTCCATTAAGCCCTTTGTTCATTTTCATCTTAGAAAGTGACTTAATTTGGTGTATATCAACCTGTACCCATTGACCTCTTAACTGAATAAATGGCACCTTCAAATTTGATATTTTATCAAATTCTTTCTCACTTATTTCGTTTCCATTAAGTGCTAATTTCCAATCATATTCAAGAATAGTATCCATATTAAATGTACTCTTTACCGCTAAATTAGTATTGGTAGTATGATTCTTATCTTTTAATTTAACTGAAAGCTTTGAAGGTTTTTTCCACCAAGCTGGTGTAATAATTCCAAAACCTTTTTCCTTCAAAAAATAAGCTGATTCCCTTAAAAATGAATAGGCTTCCTCCTCTGATAACTTGCACTCTATTGGAACTGCATCGTAGAGACTCCTTTCAATAGGAATAAATACCTTTGATGCAACTGCAAGGTCTTCGAGTAACCTCTCTTGAGGATTATTAAATTTTTTATTCAAATATGTTATTGTATCAACAGACTCTTCAAAAATCATTTTTGCTGGTAGCATAAGGCTAAGATCATCCTTATCTTGAAGTAAATACTCTATTGTCCAATCCTCTTCTCGTCTTGGTGGATTAACTTTAAAACATGTTCTAAATTTAAAATTATTATTTTTAATTTTTATAGGTTCTATCCATTTCTTATATTCCTTTAGCATTTTAAACTGATCACTTGTGTCAATAGGCATCACCGGTAATTCTGAAAAAAGAGAATGCATCCAATTACTACTTAAGTCACTAAATCTAGCCTCTAAATAATTAGTATCTTTGTTTATTCCAGTGCAACTACTTCTAACCATACTATCAATCATCGAATCCATAAAATTACTTACCAATTTAGTGCTATTTGTGTATACGAATTCTTGATTTTCTAGGTTAAAATATGATTTACAAGTAGCAGGCATGTTGCCACACAGGATCTTTTTTTTCTCAATATACTCAGGATCACTAGTATGCCATCTCCACTGAGAATTCACTTTTTTATTCACCCTATCAATAGTTAAAGATGGTAAATATTTATGTTTTATTATAAGTTCAGCTGTAAACTTAGCCACTATAATCCAAAATTTTAATTCCTTTGATAACTCAATTTCTTCAAGGTTATTTGTATCTATATTTAAAATCATATTGAATGCATCTAAGTTATTAAAAGCAATCCCCCTAATTTCTCTCTTAAGAAGTTCCTTAGATTCAAAATCATATTTATATTTTCCATGCTTTATGTCAATTGCTTGATCTTTAATAATACTTCTAAGTTCTATTACTGAAGACATTTTTTCATATAGTGGAAGTGCATTTTTAGGTTTTCTACCTAACCTTGAACACTTAGTTTCGCCACTCTCGCCCCACAATATAAATGTATGCATATTTTCTGTAATTTCTATCCATCCGCCATTTAATATCAAATTTACTTCACCCTCTAATAATGCTGTTAACATTTTTCTACGTACTATACAGTTTACCATATTTAGCTGAACAATTTCACTTTTATATTCTATTTTATTATTTTTAAATTCGACTTTTCATTTATTCGTAAAGTTATACGAGTTCTGTTCGAGATATTAAGTAAATATAATTTTTAAGAAATACTATCTTTATATCTATTTGAAAGTGAGGAAAAATATGAATACTAATAATAATATACTCTTAGAATCTGGAACTGGTGAGGTTGAAATACTTGAATTTATTATAAATAATAAATTTTATGCAATTAATATTATAAAAGTTAAAGAGGTAATTCATGCAAAAAATTTAACGAAACTTCCTGAGTCACATCCTGCTATAGCAGGACTTACACTATATAGAGATAAGATAATAACCTTAATCGACTTAAAATACGTTTTAGAGAAACAGCATAAAAATGAAATTGAATCACCAATCATTTTATGTGAATTTAATAAAATTGAAGTAGCCTTTAGTATTGATAACATCGTAGGTGTTCACCGTATTAAGTGGGAACAAATAACAAAACCAGATGATATATCTACAAATTCACTAGTTATTGGAAATATTGTTTTAAGCAATAAAATAATATTAATGCTAGATTTTGAAAAGATAGTCACTGATATCAGCCCATCTACTGGAATTAGCGAGGACAGAATCGTTGATATAGATTATAAGGATAGATCTAATGTTAAACTAGTACTCGCCGATGATTCTCCTTTAATCAGAAAACTATTAAATGATACTCTTATTAAAGCTGGCTTTATTAACTTAAAAATATTTAATGATGGAAAGCAAGCTTTAGATTATTTATTGGATTTAGTTTCAAAGAAAGGTATCAAATTTATGGAAGATGTCCAAGTTCTTATAACTGACATTGAAATGCCCCAAATGGATGGTCATACATTAACACGAAAAATTAAAGAACATGTTATCCTAAGAAAATTACCAGTTATTTTATTCTCCTCCTTAATTACAAGTGATTTAAAACACAAAGGAGAAGCAGTTGGTGCAGATGCTCAACTGAGCAAGCCTGAAATAGCAGAACTCGTATCTTGCATTGATGGATTTACTAATACACCAATTAAATAAAAAGATTATTTAATTGTGAAAGCTGTGAATATTCAACTCACAGCTTTCATAACTACATTACTGTCTCAGATACCTCATTTTCATAGCTGATTAAGCTTTCCTCAAAGCATTCAATAGTTCCTCTATATATTGCTCTGTTAAAATAATCATTATTATTTAAATTAAAGTCAACCTTTGAGTATCCTATAAGATTTTGAATAACATATATAAGTTGTTTACCATATAAATCCATGTTTCCTTTTGGATTAACCCCTGGCCATGCATTACAACTTACAACTGTTCTTTGATTAATTACTTCGATACACTTTGGTACAGCACTATATTCAATATCATCCGGGTATATAACAATTTTATCTAATGTTCCATGTGGGATACCTTCTACTGCCTTAACTTGAAAAGGGAAAACATCTGTTAAATATGGGTCTGATGTTAAATCTAAAACTATAGAATGCTCTTTTAAATATCCGAGTAATTCGTTGCTAACGATATATTTTGTTGCATCATTTCTCGTAGTTGCATCTACTAAAATATCAGTCTTTGTTAATATTTTTATCATATGTTTTTTATCATCAGTTATATTTCTAGGTAGCATATTAACAAGTACACCCTTAGATTTTTCCTTAAGTATTCCTTCATTTTCTTTGTTATTACCATATTTACCTGCCATTCTTGCCGCCGTGAGCCCCACTCGTCCCATACCCATTATGCTTACAATTATAGGTTTTAGCTCAGAAACGTTTTTGGTTTTATAGCATTTAGCAAGCTCAGTAAATGCTGCATTAATTCCATTTCCTGATGTTCCCTCGTAATCAACAACCATTCTTTCAAGAAAATCATTTCTAATAGAATCCATAGAAACAGCAAATATGCCTTTTTCTTTAAGCATTTCTACTCTAGTAGCTCTAGTTGGATAATGAAGCATGCTTAGTAGTACACTACCTTGTCTCATATATTCAATTTGTTTAAACTCTGGCGATCTTAAAACTACAACTATATCTTTTTCATAACATTCTTTATTAGATACAAATTGTATTTTGTTATTTTCCTTTAAATAATCTTCCTTTGTATAACCTAATGCTACGCCATATCCTTCTTCTAGAAATACTTGAACATTTTCTTTTTTAATCACACCAATCAATGATGGTAAAAAATCTCTTTTCTCATTTGTTTCTTTATGCATTCTTGGAAACCCTATAGTTTTCAATAAAATCATCCTCCTTATTTTGCGGTCGCAAAAACAACATATATTAATTGTTATCCCTATACCTATTACCTTTTGGAATAAAATAATTATCTGCATACAGCATCATACAACTGTTTATTTTTAAATTCTCTTTAAAATTGAAAATTAGATATAACAGTAAAAGATTTTTTTTGAAGTGCTTAACTGTTGAATATATAAATGTAAAATTGTAATATGAATTATTACAATAATAGTTGTTATGGAACTTTTGACAAGTAACAATTCGAATTGTATAATTAAGTTGTTGCTTACTATAACTTGATTATACAATGCAAGTTATAAGTTTGCAATGTTATATTAGGAGGTCTAGCTAATTTATGATAAATATTTTTAATAAAGATGTAACAAAAACAAATTTTGATTTTATTTTAACTATAGATTGTGAAGGATATAATTTTGATCAAAACTTAAAAAATAATGTACTTAATTTAGAATCCCTATTAAAATTAAATTCTAAAAACAATATATATACTATGTTATTTATAACTCCATATTTTGCACAAATGATGATGAAGCTGAATTTAATTGAAAAGATAAGAAACAATTATAAGGTTATATTCGGCCTTCATATTCATCCAAATAATTTGCCACCTGAAATAGAAAAACTCTGTCCCTTTATAAAATATAATGAAGATTTATTGACATATTACTCTTATGATCAGCAAAAACTTATAATAAAATATTGTTACGACTATATTGTGGACCTCGGAATTAAACCTATCCAGGCTTTTCGTGGAGGATATTTTTCAATAGATGACAACACAACAAAAGCATTAAAAGAAGTAACTGATATAAAATATGAATCTCATAATATTTACAGACCTGAGTATAAAATAAAAAAAGATATATTAACTTCTTTACCAGTTTACGCACAAGATGAAAACGAAGAATTAAGACTTGAATTTTTTAGTACTACAAAACTTTGCGAAATACTAAAAAATGGTATAAATGAAAATAAGAAACTCTATGGTATAACTCATAGTTACCTATTAGATCCAAATGATTTTCATTACAAACGTGATAATATAAAGCCAAGCATTCAAAATCGAATGAATATTTTAATAGAAATTATAAATGAAAACAGGTAATTTACTACTTTAAAAAAATTAAAATTTATTTGCATAATATAAGTATTTTTTTTCATCTAAATCCCCATACTATAAATATACTAATAAGAACTTAAGGAGGAATTTATAATGGAAAAGAATGCAAAACAACACGTTCAAGATGCATGTGAAAAGCTTCAAAATTCAAGTACTTGTTTAACTGATGCGGTGAACACAGTAGAAAAAGCAGAAAATAAACAACAAATTCAGAACACTTTAAATCAGGTTCAATCTGCATTACAAGCTGCTAATACTACACTTTCAAATTACAAAGAATAGTAGATATAAAATATATTTTCATTAATATTTTAAAGGAGCTTGTTAAAAACAAGCTCCTTTATTTAATATAAAAAGAAATATGTTTTGAAGTAGTTATATAACAACTTGAAGTATTCGACATCTTCTTGAATTTATAAATAAATAAAATAAACATAAGTAATGCATCAACTCCCCATTGAAATGCAGTTATCCACCAAACCGCTGTAATTTGATATTTTAAAACACTAATAAAATAATATGTTAAAGGTAGCCTTATAATCCAGCTTGTAAAACAACTAATATAAAACGGACTTTTTACATCTCCTATACCTTTAAGAGCACCTGCAAATACTAAAGATAAGCCTATAAATGGTTGCTCTACAGCTCCAATTGCAAGGCACTTTCCTGCTAAATAAGCAACTCTCTTCTCATTATTGTTTACAAATAAATTCACCAGAATATTCGGCATAAACAAAAATATTATAGCAAATATACTCATCATAATAACGGCGTAAAATGCGCAGTTAAAGGCGGCTTTTTTTGCTTCTTTATAATCTCTTTTTCCTACATTGATTCCTACTAAAGTAATAACTGCGATGCCAAAACCAATACTAGGCATAACTGAAATTCCTTCTATCATATTAGCTATTGAATCAGATGCAAATGAAATACTCCCAGATTTAATTATAATAGCAACACATATCAGCTTGCTAATACTAAATGTTGCTTCTTCCATGGAACAAGGAATAAATAGTACTAATATTCTTTTAACATCTTTTAAAGATACAGAAAAAATATAAAATGGTTTGAACTTAACCTTCGCCTTGAAGACAGTATAATAAAAGCAAAAAATAAATCCACATAAATAAGCAATTGAAGATGCTATAGCTGACCCATCTACTCCCCTTGCTTTAAACACAATACCAAAGATTAATAGATAATTTAAAATAATTTTTATAAAAATTACAATTAATGAACATATAAATGGTATGAAAGTATTCCCATATCCTATTAAAATTGAGTTTAAAAGCCTCATGCTCATTGAAAAAAATAAGGCTAGAGAATTTATTTTTATAAATGAATATCCTATATCTAGTATTTCATTCCTAGCACCAAGTAAATAAAGAAGCTCTCTGCCAAATATAAAAACTATTATTGTAATAATTAAGCCAAAAATAATTCCCAAAATAAACCCGAGCGACGCGAACTTTTCAGCAATTTTATATTGTTTTGCACCTACAAGTCTAGAAACTAATGAAACAATACTTATACAAAATCCTCCTGAAATAAATACTCCTATAAATGCATTTGTTAAATTACTACTTAATCCTACAGCACTTACTGCTATATTACCACCATATCTCCCTATCATCATTAAATCAAATATAGACATTAACGTATATATTGTTATCTCCGCAACTACAGGTAGCGAAGTATTGAGTACTTCATTGGTTGTATACTTATTCACCATACATAAGCTACCTCCTAATAAGAATTAATTTTCATTATAAGTATATTAATTAAATCTATTTTAATGAACGATTTTTTCCTATTAAAAATACTAGAGATATATTTTCTAAGTAAAAATTAAAATATGCACCAGCTATTATAAAAGAATCAAAAACTATTTTTATATTTTATTACCATTAATCTGACTAAAATATTTATAGAATGGATAAGGTATATATACACAGTTAGTTATTATAATATAAAGGATGTTTAATATATGAATACAAATGACTTTTCAGATGTAAAACTAACACAATCATTAGATAAAAATATTAATATAATAAAAAACATTTTTATTAACGATACAACAGTCGTATATAGAGAGTTATTGATTGGAAAACCTACTACCATCAAGTGTATGCTTATATATATTGATGGGATGGCAAATTTACAAGCAATTAATGAGGATATTATAAAACCACTTTTTTTAAGTGATATGTCTGATATTAACAGTAATAATATCATTGATATTTTAATACAAAAGGTACTTTTAACCGCAGACAATAAAGAAACTTCTTCTATTGATGATATTGTTAATGGAATAATATATGGAAAAACTGTACTTTTCATAGATGGTTTAATTAAAGTACTTTCTATAAATACTATTGGATGGCAAACAAGAGCAATTTCAGAACCCCAATCAGAAACTATAGTTAGGGGGCCAAGGGAAGGCTTTACAGAATCAATTAATTTGAACCTTACACTTCTTAGGCGACGAATTATTAATCCTAACTTAAAATTTGAATTCATGAGAATTGGTAAACAAACTAAAACTCAAATATGTGTATGTTATATCGAAGGAATAGCAAAAGAACCTATACATCAAGAACTAATGACAAGGCTAAATAATATTGATATCGATGGTATTTTAGATTCTGGTTATATAGAGGAAATTATTAAAGATGCACCCTATTCTCCATTTAGGACTATCATTAATACAGAAAGACCTGATGTGGTAGCAGGTAAACTTCTTGAGGGAAGATTTGCAGTTATCTGCGATGGAAGTCCTGTTGTTTTAACTCTTCCAACTATCTTCGTTGAAGTTTTTCAAAGCAATGAAGACTATTATGATAATTTTTTATTTTCATCATTTGTCAGATTACTACGATGGTTATGCTTTATTATTGGTACTAGTGTTTCAGCCATATACGTAGCCCTTGTTACCTTCCATCAAGAACTTATTCCAACTCCACTTCTTATAAGTATATATTCTGCAAGAAAAGGAGCCCCTTTTCCTTCAATTGTAGAGACTATGATTATGATGATAACTTTTGAAATACTTAAAGAAGCCGGTCTTAGAATGCCTAAATATATTGGTGGAGCAATTACCATAGTCGGTACCTTAGTGCTTGGTGATGCTGCTGTTAACGCAAAACTAATTAGTGCCCCAGTAATAATAATTACTGCTATAACTGGAATTGCAAGTCTTATGTTACCTCAAGTTTTGGGAATAGTTGAGATAAGGATAATTTTTTTATTATTATCTTCTTTTCTAGGTTTATATGGTTACATTTTTGGTGTAATGGGATTAGTCCTTCACATGATGTCAATACGATCCTTTGGTATACCCTATATGACTAATATGCCTTCTTTTTCTAAACAAGATGTAAAAGACACGATAATTAGGGCGCCCTGGTGGAATATGTATTTAAGGCCTAAGCTGTTTACAAAGAATAAAAAACGTATGAAAAAAAGATGAAAGAGGGCATTTAAATGAAAAAGAAAATGGTATCCATAATTTTTATTATAGTTATATGCCCTCTTATATTATGTGGATGCTGGAACTATAGAGAAATAGATACCTTAGCAATAGTAGCTGGTATGGCAATAGATAAAGATATAGCAACAAATAAATATGTACTCACAACAGAAATTATAACCACGCAATCTCAAGGGGTATCTTCAATCATTAGTTCTCAAATTTTCACGACTGAAAGTGACAGTATATTTAATGCAGTAAGAGATATGATAGAGAAAACTGGTCTAAGACTTTTTTGGAGTGATGCGAAAGTTGTAATAGTAAGTGAGTCTTTGGCAAGGGAAGGTATAATTCCTGCGCTTGATTGGACTAATAGATCCAATTTTGTTAGACCAGATATGTGGTTATTAATAGCAAAAGGTAATACAGCTTCTGAAATTTTAAAAACTAAAGTTAAACTTAACGAAGTGACTTCCTTTCATCTTGATGATGCTTTGAATTCATGGAAAGTACTTTCTAAATTCACTAATTCAATGGTATGGTCATTTATAGATGGATTATCATCCCCCATGAAGTCCGAAGCAGTAACCACAGTTGAAAATAGACCAAGCGATGGCACTATTATCCCCCTTATAGAAGGTTGTGCTATTTTTAAATCAGATAAGCTTGTGGGGTATATAAATGGGAACGAAACCCTATATATGCTTATGATTAAGAATAAAATAAAACAAGGATTAATTACTTTAATAAATGTCTCAGGTTCGAACACCAACGTAACCTTAGAACTAAATGATAATAGGACTAAATTAACCCCCATTTATAACAATGGATTAGTATCAATGGTAATAGATGTTTACCCCAGTATAAGCATACATGAAATTCAAGGGACTAAAGATTTCATGAAAGAAGAAAACTTAGAAGAACTTCAGATTGAAGCAGAAAAAAAAATCGGGTCTCAGATACAAAATTTAATTAGTAAATTACAAAAGAATTATGATAGCGATGTTTTAGGCTTTGGAGAAATATTCAATGAACAAAAACCAAAAGTTAGTAAAGATTACAATAAAAACGGAAAAGATATTTTCAAGGACATAAAAACTATAGTTAAAGTACATGTGGAAATAAAAGGAAGCAATAAAACAATAAAGCCTATTAATATAGGCAAATAATTGAAGGAGAATATATAAATGTTTTTACTTATAATAATCTTATATATCATAGTAATGTTTTTTGAAGGTACTAAACTATTAAAAGAAAAAAATAATGGTAAAACAATCCTTTATTTTTCTTTGATTATATTTTCAATGACAATCAGTATTCTACTATCTTTAGGAGTGCATCTACCAAGTCCATCTAATGCAATTAAAAACATTGTAGTTTCAATATTTGGTAAAAGTAACTAATTTTTTTACTGTTTATAATTTCAGCAAGTAGTGTAGGAGGCTTAAATGAAAAATGAAATTATATCTGAGAGGCAAGGTATTATACTTATAACACTTTTCATAATTGGAAGTACCTTTTTAATAGGATCTGGAGGCGCTGCAAAACAAGATGCCTGGATTGCAGTAATTATTGCTATTTCATGTTCTATTATATTATTACTTATGTTTTCTAGAATTTTATCTTTATACCCTGGAAAAGATTTATTTGATATTCTTCAAATTGCTATGGGTAAATTCGCCGGTAAAATTATAAGCCTATTAATGATATGGTTTGCCTTTCATCTTGGAGCTTTAGTACTTAGAAACCTCTCAGAATTCACTAGCATTTTAATATTTTCTGATACTCCAGTGGTATTCCCTATGCTTTTTTTAACTATGCTAATTATCTGGTGCTTAAAAGCTGGTATTGAAGTTTTAGGAAGGTGGTCTGAGTTCTTCATTTGGATTGTACTACTAATCTCTTTATTGGTAACTGTATTTTTAATTCCAGACATGAATATAAATAGATTAAAGCCAATCCTAAATAATGGTCTACCACCACTTCTAAAAGGTAGTTTATCAAGTTTTTGTTTTCCCTTTGGTGAAACAGTAGTTTTTACAATGGTATTTTCAAATGTATCTAAAACTAAGAGCTACAAAAAAACATTTTTAGGTGGCTTACTCATAGGTGGAGGAATTATATTTTTAGCAACATTTAGAAATACTGTAGTATTAGGAAGTGAGACCATATCTAGAATATATTTCCCCACTTCCATGGTAGTAAGTCTTATTCACCTTGGGCCCATGCTTCAAAGGCTTGAAATTTTAGTAGTTATTACATTTTTAATATGTGTTTTTGTTAAAGTAAGCATATGTACTTTTGCAGTTTGCAATGGAATTTCTAAGGTTTTTGGATTTAATGATTACAAATTTACTGCAACCCCTATTTTGGGCTTTCAATATATACCCATATTATTCCTTTATTTTTGAAGTTATAATACCTTTAGTTATTTTTATTGCTGTGGAGATTAAAAGCAAAAGTTCATCTACTACGAGTGTAACTAAATAATTGTTTTACACTAGTTCATAAAACGACTAATCTTTTTATTTACTGCTATTATTACAGTAAATAATGTGGGAGGCATAAATGAAAAATGAAGCCATTTCTGAAAGACAAGCTACAATACTTATAATACTTTTCATAATTGGAACTTCTTTTTTAAACGGATCTGGTATCCAGGCAAAACAAGATGCCTGGATTGCAATAATTATTGCTATTTCATGGTCTATTATATTATTACTTATGTTTTGTAGACTCTTATCCTTATATCCTGGAAAAGATTTATTTGATATCCTTCAAATCGTTATGGGAAAATGGATAGGTAAAATTATAAGTCTATTAATGATATTGTTTGTCTTCCATGATGGAGCCTTAATTCTTAGAAGCATGTCAGAATTCACCAATATTTTAGTATTCAATGATACACCGACGATGGTGCCTATGATTTTTTTTATTATACTAATTATATGGAGTTTAAAAGCAGGTATTGAAGTCTTAGGAAAATGGTCTGAGTTCTTCATTTGGATTGTATTTATAATATTTTTAATTACCTTTGTATTTGGTATTTCACAAATGAACATAAGCAGATTAAAACCAATACTAAACAATGGTGTATCACCACTTCTAAAAGGTGCTTTCTCAGGTTTTTCTTATCCCTTTGGTGAAACCGTAGTTTTTACAATGGTATTTTCAAATATATCTAAAGTTAAAAACTATAAAAAAATATTTATAGTAGGCTTACTCATCGGTGGAGGGCTTATATTTTTAGCAACATTAGGTGATATTTTAGTATTGGGTAGTGACACCATATCTAGAGTATATTTCCCTACCCCCACGGTAATAAGCCTCATTAACCTAGGTGACTTTCTTCAAAGACTTGAAATAACAGTAGTTATTCAATTTTTAGTATGTGTATTTGTTAAAGTAAGCATATGTGCTTTTGCAGTTTGCAATGGAATTTCGAAGGTTTTTGGATTTGATGATTACAAATTTATTGCAACACCTATCGCCCTTTTGATGTTAACCTTCTCTTTTATTGTTTACAAGAGCACCATGGAAATGTCATCTTGGACAGTAGATATATGGCCGTATTATTCTTTTATTTTTGAAGTTATAATACCTTTAATTATTTATATTTTAGCAGAAATTAAAAATAAAAATTTAAAACCCATAAGAGTAACTAAATAATTTTCACAATTTTATTTATATTTATTACCTTTTACTATCCATGAGATGATATACTTATATACTAATACTATAGATTTATCTTCAAGAGGAGGCATAAGTTATGTTTGATTCAAATGTTAAAGATGTAAGTGCAAAAGAGGCTTATAATCTTATAAAAGCTGACAAAGAATTTGTTATTTTCGATGTACGTAGTAAAGAGGAATATGATAGTGGCCACATTCTAGGAGCTAAACTTGTTCCAGTACAGGTTCTTGGGTCAATGATTGATGAACTTGATAAATATAAAGACAAGAAAGTACTTGTTTATTGTGAATCAGGTAGAAGAAGCCCAATAGCAGTCGATACTTTAGAAGACAATGATTTTACAAATATATATCATTTAAGTCGTGGGATAGCATCTTGGAAATACGATGTATCTAAATAATATCATTACTCTATAAATTAGGACTTAAAGCATAATAATATATCTTGCTTAAACATACTTCGGAAGGGCGTGTTACATATATGTTTAAAGAATTCAAAGAATTTGCTCTTAAAGGAAATGTTTTAGATTTAGCATTAGCTGTTGTCATTGGAGGTGCGTTTTCTAAAATAGTCACTTCCTTAGTTACTGACCTAATAACGCCTATCCTAGGTATACTAGTAGGTGGAATTAATGTTTCTAGTTTGAAATATCATGTACCCTCATCCATATCTGGCGGAGTAGCTGTATCTATTAATTATGGATTATTTATTGAGTCCGTAATAAACTTTTTAATAATCTCATTTTCACTTTTTATATTTATAAAAGCTATACAATCTGTTAAAAAGAAAAAGATAGAAAAAATAGTTGTACAAGGACCTTCCAATGAAGAACTATTACTCCGTGAAATTAGAGACTTATTACAGAAATAAGAATGATATAAGAAGCTTCAAGTAAAATATTTGCTTGAAGCTTTTTATACTACTTATTATTTATATTTAATTTATATAATTATAATATATTAAAGAGGAGCTTTTTATGAAATTTTCTTTGTCTAGGAAACAATTATTTTTAATTTTACTGTTACCAATAGGTATTTCACTCACTCAATTGTCTAGAGTACTTCCTAATTTTACAGAAAGATTTTATTCCTTATTTGTTTATAAAATAATTGTTACTACGATAAGTTCAATTACAGACTTTTTTCCCTTTTCTCTTGCCGAATGTATAATTGTATCTTTTTCAACGTTTGTATTATGGTATATTTCTAAAACAATTTTTAATTTATTAAGACACAAAACTAAAAGAAGAATGATTCTAAAAAATTTATTATTAAATACACTTGCTGCATCAGGACTAATATATTTTTCATTTCAACTTTTGTGGGGTTTTAACTATCAAAGGCTTCCACTAGCCAAAATACTCAAATTAAATGTTCATAATTCGACCACAAATGAACTTGTACATCTATGTGAAGACCTTATAACTAGTTCAAATACTTTAAGGGAGAAAATAAGTCAAAATAAAAATGGCGTAATGGAACTTCCCTATAACAAAAGAGTCATTTTAGAAACTGCTCACATAGGGTATGATAAAGCCTCATTACAATACGTAATATTAAAAGGGACCTATGTAGTACCTAAAGGCATATTACTCTCAGGCCCAATGTGTTATACGGGGATTACAGGTTTTTATTTTCCCTTTACAAGTGAATCAAATATCAATATGGCAGAACCTGATTCATATCTACCTTTTACTACATCTCATGAGATGGCTCATCAAATAGGCTTTGCCAAAGAAGATGAAGCAAACTTTATTGCTTATATAGCCTGTATAAATAATCCTGATATAAATTTTAAATATTCTGGTACACTTGCAGCATTAACATATTCACTTAACTCATTAAGACAATATGACCCTCAAAAATATAAAGAACTGTTTTCGTTTTGTAGTAAAGGTGTGCTTAATGATATGATATATAATGAAAACTTTTGGAAAGGTTATTCTGGTCATATTGAAAAAATTAGTGAAGAAATCAATGACACTTATCTTAAATCTGCAAGTCAAAGATCCGGCTTAAAAAGCTATAGTGAGATGGTGGACCTGCTTCTTGCCAATTACAGAAAAAAATAATTCCTTTAACACCTTATTTATTAAATAAGGTGTTAAAAAATCATTTAAATCTTCTTGCTGACATATAATCACTTCTTGTTAATTGAGATATTTTTACTACATCCCCTGTTTGGGGTGCATGTATATATGAACCATTTCCCATATAAATACCAACGTGATGAGGACTTCCTGTTCCAAAGAAGACTAAATCTCCCGCTTGCAAATTTTCTCTAGAAACATATTTACCCTGATTTATTTGATCATATGTAGTCCTAGCCATACTAATTCCAAAATGAGCAAACACATATTTAGTAAAACCCGAACAATCAAAGGTATTCGGACCATTAGCGCCCCATGCATATGGAGTTCCTAAGAATGTTTTAGCATATGCTATTATTGCATTTGAACTAGCTGATGACGATTGTTGTGGTGGTGCACTTTCTTGTTTGCTAGGTTGTTCTGCTTCATTTTTCACATCGTCTCTTACAAAATTACCTCTTGATGGTGTAATTTGTTTTACACTCTGTGTATTCATTGCAACATCATATTTAGATGTTTGTGATATTTCATTCTTATGTAATTCCTGCTGTTTTTTAGATTCAACAATTAGCTTAAACTGTATTTCTTTCTCTGCATTAAGCTTGTCCAGTTTATTTTCATTGTTAACTTTTAATGCTAGAATTTTCATTTTATTATCATTAAGATATTTTTTTCTAGCCTGAATTACTTCTTTTTTATCATTTAATTCCTTAATAATTTTATTATCATATTCTACAATATTTTTGATATTATCAACCCTTGTAATAAGATCTTCTACTCCCTTTGAATCAAGTAATATTTCTAAATAGCTATCTGCACCATTCATATACATCGCTCTCATTCGCTCATTAAATAAGGCTTCTTCCCCTTTTATGTTGATTTGCGCAACTATTATATCTTTTGTAGTTTGATTTATTTGCTTTTGAGTATTAATTATATCATTTTTTGCTTTGTCGATTCCTGAGTAAATATTTTCAATATTAAAATCTAGAGTCTCAATAGACATTTCCAATTTATCAGAAGTATTCTGCGCTGTACTATATGAACCTTGTTGTGGCAACTTTTGATTACCTAGTTGCTGTGATAATGGTTCAGCTATTGATGGCATACTTACAGACATAGTTAACCCAATTGATATAAGTAATGGTAATATTCTTCTTCTCATCATTATTCCCCCACATTAATTGTTATAAAATCATCATATTTTATACTATTTTATTAATAATTATATTATAGCATTATATTATGACAAATTCTATTTCCAAATTATGCAATTGCAACTATTAATAAAGATTAAGATAAGTTAATGCGACTTTACTAAAATGGTATATTCTTTTCTACCACCTTATCACCATGCTCGGTTATTGAACTAGTTACCCCTTTTACAGGAACTACAATAATTCTTCTCTTAGGCTTCTTTATAAATTCCTTAATAGCATCTTGTTCTATACTTGATGAACCTACTAAAGGACTCACCATTCCATTTCTATCTGCAGTATTTGAAACAGTGCTTTCTTTTTTATTACCATATAAAATATAAATACTTGCTACAAATACAAATATGAAGCAGAAAAAAACTCTAACAGCCCTTTCTGACATAACTTTATTTGAAATTTTAATATCAACCTTTTTAGTAATAACTTTTGTGATAATATTAGATTTTTTTAAAATCTGTGAATTCTCACATCCATCCTTTTGTAATAATTCTGAAATAGCTTCTTTTAAATCTTCAACTAAGGCATATCTCTCTTTAATATCAATCCTAACGCACCTTTGTATTATTTTTTTCAGCTTATTATTAATTTCAGGTTCATAATTTTCGTCCAAAAGAGGCTCTATGCCTGTATAAGGTGTCCTACCTTTCACCATAAAGTATATTAACATTCCTATACCATATATATCGGTTTGCTTGCAACATTTCCCTGCTCCATATTGCTCTGGAGCTGCATAACCATTAGATCCTGCACATATCTTATCTATATCTTGTGTCGTATCATCCATATAGACTTTCGAAATTCCAAAATCTATTAATACAACTTTCCCACTTGTCATTATCATTATATTAGAAGGTTTTATATCTCTATATATGATAATCGGATTTTGATTATGTAAATATTCTATAATATCACATAAATCAGATACTATCCTACAAATTTTTTCTGTTTGTATTCTTCCGTTCGCCTTAACATACTCCTTTAAAGTTTGTCCATCTACGTAGTCCTGAACCATATATAAGTTGTTATTCACATAAAATGTATCAACTATTTTTCGGATACCTGGATGATTTAAATTTTTCAAAATATTTGATTCTGTTAAAATATCTATATTTTTTTTACCTTTTATTACTTCTTTTATAGCCCAAAGATTGCCAAGCTTTATGTCTTTACATAAGTAAACAACACCCATGCCGCCTTTCCCTAGGGTTTTTATTATCTCATATTTATTGTCTAATATATCACCACTATTTAACATAATTCACCTCTTATATATTTGCTATATGATTTTATCACAAATAATATTGCCTTAAAAATAATATTACAAATACAATGCAATTGTATCAAACTTTCGGTGAATTTACCATATGTTATAGATAATATTACTAGAATTATGGCAATATTTTTTTCATTTACGCGTACCATTATTAACATTATGAATATAATAATACTGTAAAACGAATTGAGGAGATGACTAAGGATGGCTTACAGTGCTAGAGAGTTATTGGCTCGAATAATAAAATGTGAGGCTGGTGGGGAGGGCGAAAATGGAATGAAAGCCGTTGCCTCTGTAATTATGAACAGAGTTAATGTAGCCGATGGTGAATATCTTAGGATATGTCAAGGTGATTTAAGAAAAGTTATTTTTCAAACAGGACAATTTGATTGTGTATCTTCTGTACTTGGCGGTATGTCTAATCCTCAAACAATTTGGTCAAGTCCACCAGAACAAATACATTATGATATTGCTGATTGGGCTTTAGCTGGGAATAGATTATATTCAACCGGTGAGTCTTTATGGTACTTTAATCCCTACTTACCAGGTTGTCCATATGAATTTCCATTCAATGGTAGTGGAACTTTTCAAGTTTCAGTTCTTCAGCATTGCTTTTACAATCCAACAGCACGCTACTTCACTACTTAAATAAAATTTCAGTTTACAATATTTCAAACAATAATATAGTTTTTAAGGAGGATATCTTATGTTTATATCACCACCAAATAATTTTAATCAATCCCCAATGTGGAATACTGATTCAACACTTAATGAACCCCCAATGACTCCTATGCCAAAATTTGGTATGAATGATGCTTCAAGGCAAGGGCCTATGCCTACGACTTCTTCTACTAATCCATCACCATCTAGTGCCCAAGACTTTGACCTTGCACCTACCTCACCCATAGTAAATAATCCACTCTATAATCAAGGCTGGTTGCAATCTCAAATTGGTAAATATGTAAAAGTAGATTTTTTACTTGGAACTAGTACCTTTCAAGATAGACAAGGACTTTTACAAGAAGTTGGAATTAGTTTTATTGTCCTTAAAGAAAGTAGTACCAATAATTTAATAATGTGTGATATATACTCCATTAAGTTTGTAACAGTATACGGTAATCAAGATCAATGTATTAGGTAACATAAATCACAAATAAAATTTTATAAAAGTATCCATATTTATAGCTTCTAAGTCAAAGCTAAAGTACCTAAGACAAAAAATAAAAGTATATATTCCTATGAATTTACTTCATGGGAATATGTACTTTTTAATATTTTATACTTGACATCTTGTTTTTTATTTTACCTTTTGTACAACACCATACTTAACTCCAAAAGTATCTACAGTAACTTTTTTCATTTTTTGATCAATTTTAGGTTTATCATTACTATCCTTCTCTACAGAAGTTATTTTATCTACTGTTTCCATACCCTTTGTAACCTTACCAAAAGAAGCGTACTTACCATCTAAACTAGTAGAATTATTATCAGAATCAGCAACCACTATAAAAAATTGTGAACCAGCTGAATTTGGATCATTACTTCTAGCCATGGAAATTACTCCACGTACATGTTTTAAATTATTATTAAAATTGTTTTCGCTAAACTCCCCATTTATTGTATAACCAGGTCCACCGGTGCCAGTTCCTTTTGGGTCTCCCCCTTGTATCATAAACCCTGGGATTACTCTATGAAAGATTAATCCATTATAAAAATCACTCTTAACTAAAGAAACAAAATTTCTAACAGTATTAGGTGCAATCTCTGGATATAATTCTATTTTTATAGTCGAACCATCCCCCATTACAATAGTAACCACTGGATTTTTATCCTTTGCTCCTTTTTCTGTAACAACCTTTGTTTGTGTTTTAACATCTTTAGAGGGTGCTACTTCAGAGGTAGTATCATCCTTTTTCTGAGTACTATTCCCACATCCACTAAGAAAAACCACAAAAATCAATGTAAATAATACTATGCTTTTCTTAAGTAATTTCATTCGTTTCATTATTTAATCTCTCCTTTTAACGACTTATGCCACATAAGTTATATTTTTTGAGTAAACTCTTTTACACACTGGATTTAAGTAATTCCATCTTCCCTTCAAGTATATATTCTGTCCCTTTTGATATGTAAATTGTTTCTTCTTCTTTTAAAGTCATTTGCCTTTTGTTAGCTTTTATTATTCCCTCACCACTTATTACAGTATAACAATGAAAGCTTTCATTAACAGTATCTATATAATTGCTTTTAACAATGATTTTTTCAACTGTAAAATAAGGTGTCTCGAGTTTAACAAAGTTCGCGATTCTTCCACCTTTATTTTTACCTTCATAATCTATCACATCTAAGGATTTTTCAATATGTACCTCCCTACCACGTCCCCAATCATGAAGCCTGTAAGTAATATTACTATTTTGCTGTACTTCAATAAGCTTTACACCAGCCTCTATAGCATGAACTGTCCCTGCTGGTATGTATATGAAGTCCCCTCTTTTAATAATAATACGTTCTAAATATTCTTCTAATTTACCTTCTTTTATAATTTGTCGTAACTTTTCTTTATTTAAGCCCTTCTTTATTCCTGATACTAAAGTTGCACCCTCTTTTGCATCTAATACATACCAGCACTCTGTCTTTCCATTAGCATTTTCAACCTTTTTAGCATAATCATCATTTGGATGCACTTGTACTGATAAAGTATCTTCTGCCTTTATAATTTTATTTAATATAGGAAAATCATTACCACAACCTAAGACCTTAGACAATTCTTGACCTTTATAAGTCCCCTCTTTAATTGTTGATTTCCCATCTTCATGACAAGAAAGTACCCATTTCTCCCAGCCCCATATTTTTTCACTTAAATATGGCTCTAATTTAAAAATCATTTCTTTTGACATTATAACTCCTCCATTACTCTTAATATATATTTATAGCTAATTATTTTTTCCCATTTTAGTTATAATACCCTTTGCTTCTTCTCTAGTATTACTTGGTCCACAAATAGTTAATTTACTTTAATAATATTATAAACTATATCATACTATAGTGCATTATAAAAAACTAAAGTAAATGGAAAGGTTAAACAATTATTGATTGTTTAACCTTTCCATTTACAAATATAAGGTATTCCTAAATTAAATTTTATTAAGCAACTCTCTTATATTAGTTATTATTTAACTTTCCAATTTGTTCCTTCTTTTGAATCAAGAAGCTCAATATTCATAGCTATAAATTCATCTCTTATCTCGTCTGCTCTTGCCCAATTTTTACTTTTTCTTGCAGCATTTCTTTCAACAATAAGATTATTTATAAGTTCTTCATCCACATCTGTAGTTTCTTTTTCGATTGTCATTAGATTAAGTGAAAATATCTTATCAAAATCTTCTATAAGAATAGATTTTTCCTTATTATTAAGATCGCTATCTTTTAAAACATCAAAAATCACAGTAAACGCATTTGCTATATTTAGATCATCGCTGATAAATGATGAAAACTTTTCTTTGTATGATACAATTTTCTCATCCCTTATCAAATCATTTTTATTAATAGAACTTAAAACAGCAGCAATTCTTTCTTTAAGTTTTTTATAACCATTCCTAGCATCATTTAAACTCTCAAAACTGAATACTAACTGCTTCCTATACTTAGATTGAAGACAGAAATACCTATAATCAAGAGGACTATATCCTTCTTTTTCAAGACTTGATATTGTTAAAAAGTTTCCACTAGACTTTGACATCTTGCCACTGTCGAGGACTAAGAACTCTCCATGCATCCAATACTTTACCCATTTGTGTCCAAGTACTCCTTCTGATTGAGCAACTTCATTAGTGTGATGTATAGCAATATGATCTATTCCTCCACAATGAATATCTAAATATTCACCAATATACTTAACAGACATAGTAGAACATTCTAAATGCCAACCTGGAAAACCTTTGCCCCATGGTGATTCCCATTGCATAATTTGATTTGAAAACTTAGAATTTGTAAACCACAACACGAAATCAAGCGGATTTTTTTTATTAGGATCTACTTCTATTCTACTACCCGCTTCAAGCTCATCTAAACTAAGATGTGCAAGTTTTGCATAATCAGGAAATTTATCAATTTCAAAATATACATTTCCATTAGAAACATAAGTATACCCTTTTTCTTCAAGTTTTTTTATAAACTCTATCATGTCTTGTATATGCTCTGTAGCCCTACATACAATAGTAGGTCTTTTTATATTAAGTTTTTTACAATCTTCAAAAAAAGCATTTTCATAAAATTTAGCAATTTCCCATACAGTTTTATGTTCACGCTTTGCTCCTAAGGCCATTTTATCTTGACCTTCATCTCCATCTGACTGAAGGTGCCCAACGTCTGTAATATTCATTACATGCTTAACCTTAAACTTTGAATACTCCAAGCATTTTTTAAGTACATCTTCAAAGATATACGTTCTCAAATTACCTATATGTGCATAATTGTAAACTGTAGGTCCACAAGTATACATTCCAACCTTTCCTTCTACATAAGGTATAAATTCGTCTTTACTTCTAGTCAATGTATTATAAACTTTAAAACTCAATTCATTCACTCCTTCTTAAATAGTACAATAGTATCTAAGGCTTTACAGAAACTATTACTAATATAACCTTTGCATTTTAAAATATAAAAAGGCTACAGACATGCTGCAGCTTTAGACTTCACAGTATAAACGTAATATTAAATACATAATCCTAAAATAGTCATATATATAAATTCTAACATAGTATTAAGATAATGCAATAAATAATCTTTTATTTATTAGAAAATTAAAAAATTTATAGTTACAAATAAATTTAATAAATTACTTTTTGTTCTACAATTTTCTATAAAATTAAAAAAGAAGGGGCTGTCTCACAATAGAAAGTAATTTCTATTATGAGATGGCTCTTTTTTCTTTCGTAAATACAAAAGT
>Ga0209123_1001535_pt1 | contig 22477 bp, 16 predicted proteins | sample BarGraIncu00431A_FD_184500 | JGI IMG/M metagenome (GOLD analysis project Ga0209123, IMG submission 184500) | Arctic peat soil microbial communities from Barrow, Alaska, USA - Barrow Graham LP Incubations 004-31A (SPAdes) (version 2) | ecosystem: Environmental > Terrestrial > Soil > Wetlands >...
GGGGGGGGGGGGGGGGGGAGGGTGACGTTGCCAACCTCAAGAAATGCGGCACATTCCCCCTCACCCCGACCCTCCTTCGCCAAGGCTTCGGCGGACAAGCCCTCCCCCGCCAGGGGGGAGGGAGAGTTTAGCCAGAGGGAATCGTTAACTTAATGGCAGTGACCCCAACCCTCCCCTTGAAGGGGAGGGAGCTTATCACCTGCCTTGCACAACGATGCGGATCGGCATGTGGGCACTTATCCCGTAGGGGCGAACCTCGTGTTCGCCCCGGTTTAGCATCGTTCCCACGCTCTTGCGTGGGAACGCGACGCTCCGGACGCTCCGGCGTCCAACACCGGAGGCGACTACGGTGCCCTGCAAATGCTTTCCCGCGTTGCAAAGCGGGTCGCGGGAGCGTCCCTGGCTGCATTCCCACGCGGGAGCGTGGGAACGATAAGCGCAATGGGTTCCTCTCTTTGCCGGGGGGACAGTCGAACTTGAGCTAAGCGAGCTGAATGGATTACCATCGGGAGAATGGATACAACAACGAGAAAAGCCGCCAACCCTTCGGGTTGACGGCTTTTCTCGTCTGGTACGGCGCGACCGGCGGTCGGTCAGCCTTTAGAAGCTGTACGCGATCTTCAGTGAGTAAAGGTTCGACGAGGACTCCGGCTGGTAGGCCTGACTGTCCTGAATTATCGCTCCCGGAGTGGCGGAACGCCTGCTGGTGGAAACCTTGTCGGATTGGCCAAACCGCATCCCCTCATACTCCACGCTGACCGCGAAGGCGCCCAGCTTTACTCCGCCTTCGGCAAAACCGGAGAGTTTGGCCTTCGGGTTGGTGACGACATCGTTGTACCCGGCACTCGAGAGGCTGACGTGACTCCTCGTGTACACCGGCAGCAACGCCCCCCCCTTCAGGTACCAGGTGCAACCGGCGCCCTGCAGGTCCGACTCCAATCCCGCCTTGGTGTAGATACTGTTCCAATCCTCGCCGGAACGGGTCCTGATCCAGAACCGGTGCCCCGCACCCACAAAGGGCTCGAAGAAAAGGGCATCAGCGACCCGCAGCTTGACTCCGACGGACGCCTCTTCCTTGGTGCCGAGATAGGCGGTGTCTGCTTCGATTTTGGTCTGTCCGGTGATGTCGTGTCCGTCATAATCAATATTGCCGCCCCACACCTCGGCCGTCTCGGCAAGTGACACGCCCGAGAGGATGTCCTTCCTGGTGATGCCGGCGCCGGACATGAGCCCCTTCTCTTTGACAAAGGGACTCCCGTTGAGCTTCTCGTCCCAGGTGAACCAACCACTTTTGACGTAGACCGATATTTCCCCAGCACGCGCCGACTGTGCCGCGCTACCGGCACAAAAGACTGCCACCACCGCAACTACCTTCAACATGCCGATAATATGAGCTGTTTTCATGGTTAATTCCCCCGTTTAGGTTCTTTAACCAGTAACTACAACTTCCGACCCACATTAGGGCTAACTAAGTTAATTTATTTTAAATATCTGATATCAACGAAAGTTTAGCTCCCCGCCCCGGGCGTAAACGAATATCAGCTTCATAATGGCCCTGATAAGCATTTGCACAAGGCCTCCCTCCTCATCAAGATTAACCTGTAATTAAAGATACTTAGATGACACAATCTCTTAGGGCAGCCGCCGACGGTTTGCACAGGCGCTCCCCTCCCCTCCTGCGCCGGACCCGGGAAGGGCTCCTGCCAAAAGCCTTGACAAGGAACGGTGCCGCGTTGTATTTAATACCAGCATTAATATGTATCAGCTTAGAGAAGGGCTATTAAAGACGAAAAAAGGCGCCCACGAAGGACTCTATTTGGCAGGAGACTTCTGACAGCAGAAAAAAGGTTAACAATGAGAAGCCGGCTGATGTCCAGACTACTGTCACTGCCCATGAGAGCCCAGATGTCCCTCATGGCATTGATTGTCGCCCTCCCGGCAGCCGGCATCATCCTTTTTTTCGGCATGAAGCTGCGGCAAACTGCCATTTCAGCCGCCATTCAGGAAACCAGAAAGATCAGTGACGGCATTGCCAACGAACAGCAGCACGCCGCGTCCTCCGCGGAGCAACTGATGACGGCACTGGCCCAACTGCCGGACATCCGAAATCACGACGCTGCCAAAACCCAGAAAATACTGTCTGAAATCCTCAAAATAAGTCCCTTATATCTGAACATATCGGTAGCCGGCCCCGGCGGCATCGTCTGGGCCTCGGCGATTTCCTCGAAGCCCGTCTCCATTGCCGACCGGCGTTATTTCCGCAACGCCATCGGCACCGGTCGGCTTTCTTCGGGGGAATACATCGTCAGCAGGATGGCATCCAGGCCGACCCTGAACCTCTGCTACCCCTTTAAAAACGATTCAGGCGTCATCGAAGGCGCCATATCCGTGGCCTTTAACCTGGACTCTCTGGGGCAGTCGCTCTCCCTCACCGGCCCCGGGAGATACCGCTTCACCCTTCTCGACCACCGGGGGATCGTCCTCTCCCACTATAGCGATGCCGACAGCGCCGGAAAGCTCGACTTGCCGGGCATGCTCCGCGGCATGCAGGGCACTTCCGACGAGGGGTCGTTTGTCGGAATCGGGGGCGACGGCGAGGAGAGCTTCATCACTTTCCGCAAGCTCCGCCTCCGGGGCGAAACGGCCCCCTACCTGTATGTTCGGTCCGGCATTCCCGTGGCGAGCGTCGTTGCCCAGGCCAATTCCCTTTTGGTGCGCAACCTGCTGATCTTTGCCTCGAGCCTGGTCTGCGCCCTCCTGGTGGCCTGGCTCCTTGCCAAGCATTCCATCATGGACCGAGTAGCGCTGTTGCAGGAGACCTCGCGCCGCCTGGCGGGAGGGGATCTCCAGGCCAGGTTTTCCGACGACATCTCCGGCGGGGAACTGGGGGAACTGGGCAGGGCGTTCAATGAAATGGCCATCCAACTCGAGACCCGGGAAAGCGGGCGCTCCCGCGCGGAGCGGGCCCTGCGGGAGAGCGAAAACCGCTACCGCTCCCTCTTTGACAATTCGCTCTTCGGCATCGTCACGGTCGGGACGGACCGCAAGTTCCTGCGGGTGAACGAGGCCTTTTGCAGGCTCTTGGGCTACCGGGAGGCGGAACTGGCCGGGGTGCGCAATTTCGCCGAAGTTACCCACCCCGACGACGTGGCCGAGAGCCTGGAAAAGCATCAATCGATGGTGCGGGGCGATTTCCCGCGCTACACGATAGAGAAGCGCTATCTCGCCAAATCGGGGAGCGTGGTGCGCGCCGTCTGCTTCATCGAGGCGCTCTACTCCAAGGAAGGGGACTTCCAGGGGAACATCGCCTGCGTCCTCGACGTCACCGAACTTAAGGAAAGCCAGGAGCGGATGCGCCTTTATTTCGAACGCCAGATCGTCGGGATGGCCATAACAGCACCGAACAAGAGATGGCTGCAGACCAATGTCCGGCTGCGCCAGATGCTCGGCTACACCGGCACGGAGCTCTCCAGGCTTTCCTGGGAGACCCTCACCCACCCGGACGATCTCGACGAAAGCATATTCCAGTACAACCGCATGCTCTCCGGCGAGATAAACGAGTACGTCATGGGGAAAAGATACCTTAGAAAGGACGGCAGCTGGATGGATTTCTTCATCTCCATCTGCTGCGTACGCAAGGAGGACGGCCAGGTGGACTACGTCCTGGCGCTTTACGACGACATCACCCAACGAAAGCGCGTCGAGCGCGAAATTGAGACGCTGCAATCAAGCCTGGAGCAGCGGGTGCAGGAGCGCACTGCACAGCTGGAGACCGCCATGAGCGAACAGGAATCGTTCAGCTACTCCGTTTCCCACGACTTGCGCAGTCCGCTGCGCCATATCAACAGCTATCTCGGCATACTCGAGGAGGAGTTCTCCCGGGCGCTTCCGGACGAGGCCCATGACTACCTGAGGCGCGCCCGTGGTGCCAGCGTCAAGATGGGTCAACTGATCGACGACTTGCTGGAGCTGGCGCGGGTGAGCCGATCCAAGCTCGTGAAGGAGACCATCGACCTGAGTGCCCTAGCTGCGGGAGTCATCAGCGTGCTCAGGGAGAATGATCCCGAACGGGTCGCGGAAATAAAGATCACTCCCGGGCTGACTGCCCAAGGGGATAAGATCCTCATCGGCCAGGTCCTGGAGAACCTGCTCGGTAATGCCTGGAAATATTCGGCACGCCGGGAATGCACCAGGCTTGAGTTCGGAGTCCAGGGGGCCGGCCGGGAAAAAGCGTTTTTCGTCAGGGACAACGGGGCAGGATTCGACATGGCATACCAGGACAAGCTCTTCGGCGCCTTTCAGCGTCTGCATGGCGAGGAATATGAAGGGACCGGCATTGGCCTCGCGACCGTCAAGCGCATTATGGAGCGTCACGGCGGCGCCGTGTGGGCGGACGCGGAGCCGGATGCGGGCGCGACCTTTTACTTCAGATTTCCCTGATGATGGCTGCACTCCTCCCCATCTGATGCGGTTCGTTCCTCACCGGCATCCTACGAGACGGTGCTGCCATCTGATGCGGTTCGTTCCTCACCGGCATCCTACGAGACGGTGCTGCCATTAGCTGCGGTTCGTTCCGCGTAGGATGCGGTGAACAAAGTGAACCGCATCGCCTAAACTGGCCATCTAGTGACCAATATCAACATCACATCCGGCAACACCAGCCAAGGTTTCACAGTCTGAGCTGTTGGTTGTGACAGGTACCTCCCGCCTTAAGAGTCCCGCCAGGACTATCAGCAGTTAAAATTTTCCAACCATTCTACTCTAAAGAATCCCATTACGGTGCCGATAGAAAACTTATCTATTATTTTCCATCTGCTCAACGGAGTGCGAGATTATGTCTAAAACGGGAATTTCCAGGTACAGTGTGCTGCAACAAATTGTCTTTCTCGCGCTTGTTTCGGTGGCCGGCCTTGCCGTACTTTCGGTCGCAGCGTTCTCCGTGCTGAACAGGGTCAAGGTTACCGGCCCGGTATACCAGGAGATCGTGCAGGGCAAGGACCTGGTTGCCGATATCCTGCCGCCTCCCGAGTATGTGATCGAGTCGTACCTGGTCGTTTTGCAGGCGGATCACGACGCTGACGCGAGCAAGCTGCCGCAGTACCTGGAGCGCCTCAAGAAGCTCAAGGGCGAGTTCGACGAGCGTCACGAGTACTGGAAAAAGGAGCTTCAGGAAGGAGAAGCGAAGACAATCATAGTGGAATCGTCCTACCAGCCGGCGGCCGCCTTCTACACGACCGCGCTGAACGAGTTCTTTCCCGCTCTGCAGGGAGGCGACCGGACCAGGTCGAATGAGGCGATTGCCAAGCTCACCGGCCAGTACGAGACGCACAGAAAGCAGGTCGACCGGCTGGTGACCCTCACCAATGCCAAGAACGAACAGATCGAGAAGCAGGCTGGCGGCATGCTGGGGCGCTACACCGCACTCATGCTGACGCTCTGCCTCCTGATCATTGCCGGCTCCCTGGCCCTGAGCGGATTCGTCATCAAGAGCATTCGCGGCACCTTCATCGCCTGCACGGCCATTACCGACGCCATCGCCGCGGGCGACCTGTCGATCCAGGTGCCGATCGAGGGAAAGGGGAGCGTCAGGGCCATGCTGATCAGCCTGAAGTCCATGGTGGAGAAGTTCCAGGGGGTGGTGCACCAGATGGGAAACACCTCTTCCCAGCTGGTCAACTCCTCCACAGAGCTCTCCCGTGCCTCCGAAGCGATCGCGGAGAACGCCGAGAACGCGGCCAGCGAGTCGGAGACCATGGCGACCGCAGGCGAGGAGATGGCGGCCACCTCGAACGAAATCTCGCGTAACTGCCACCGGGCGGCGGACAGCTCCCAGTCGACCAGCTCCATAGCGCTCAACGGCGTGGAGGTCGTGGAGCGGACCATCGGCGTCATGCAACAGATCGCACAGCGGGTCAAGGGGTTGTCCTCGACGGTCGAGCTTTTGGGTCAGCGAAGCGACCAGATCGGCGAGATCATCGGGACCATCGAGGATATCGCGGACCAGACCAACCTATTGGCGTTGAACGCAGCCATCGAGGCCGCGCGCGCCGGCGAGCAGGGGCGCGGCTTTGCGGTCGTGGCGGACGAGGTGCGTGCGCTCGCGGAGAGGACGACCCGCGCCACCCGCGAGATCGGAGACATGATCAAGGCGATCCAGTCCGAGACCAGGGGGGTGGTTTCCGCCATGGAACAGGGGGTGCTCGAGGTGGAAAGCGGTACCAGCGAGGCGACCAGATCCTCCGACGCGCTCAGGGAGATCCTGGACCAGGTCAACGCGGTCTCCTCCCAGATCACCCAGATCGCCGGTGCCGCCGAGGAGCAGACTGCCACAACCGGGATGATCAGCGGCAACATCCAGCAGATCACCGCCCTGGTGCACAACACGGCGGCAGGGTCCCACCAGTGCGCGAACCAGGCGGCCCAGCTGACCGATTGCGCCCAGGACCTCGAGCGGATCATCCGGCAGTTCAGGCTGGCGTGAATTGAGGGAAGGCGCTTGAGTGCTGAAATAACGGCTATCGTTCCCACGCGGGAGCGTGGGAACGATGCTGAAGCTGGCGTGAGAGGATAGTCGTAGAGTCGTTAAGGCGACTGGATAGGGTGCTAACCTACTGGTGGGACATCTCCTGCAGCAGGCAAGATACTTTCTGCAGCAGTCAGCGTACTTTCTGCTGCCGGCAGGATGATCTTCCCGACCAACCGGGTGAAAAAATCGGGGATGCCGGTGGCAAAGCTGAGCCGCTTGCCGCTGACCGGATGGGTGAAGGAGAGCGCCCGGGCATGCAGCGCCAGGGTGCCATAGGCATCCCCCTTGCCGTACTTCTTGTCCCCGACCACCGGATGCCCCTTTTCCGAAAGGTGCACCCGTATCTGGTGCTTGCGCCCCGACAGCAGATGGATTTCCAGCAGACTCAATCCTTTGGTCTCCTTCAGGACGCGGTACTCGGTATGGGACAACTTCCCCAGTGCCGGGTCCGGGGTGGAGTAGACGTTAAAAGCGCTGTTCTCGGCCAGATAGCTGCTGATGGTCCCGGATTTTGGGGTCAGGGAACCGGAGACGATCGTGAGATAGCGCTTTTCCGTTTCCTGCCAATGCGCCTGCAAAAACATCTTGGCGGGCTCGCTCTTGGCAAGGATCAGGATGCCGGAGGTGTCCCGGTCCAGCCGGTGCACGATGTAAACCCGGTTGCGGGAGCGCGGGTTTCCCTTGCGGACATAGTCGTTGAGAATGGCGTGGACCGTTCTCGATTTGTCCCGATCCGTCCCCATGGTAAGGAGTCCACACGGTTTTTCAATCACGATGACCGCGTCATCCTCATAGATCAGAGAAAGCCCTTTGGGCTGATGCTTTGCCGAAGGCCGTTTGGTTGCAGTCATGAAAAGGTCTCTCCAAAAATAAAACCACAGGGTTGATCCCTGTGGCCTGGCACTAGCAGTCTGTATACCACGCCCTCCCCCACTACGGCAACGGCTTTTTGGAACCGGCTTCCCCGGCACCCCTCTTAACGTACCTCCTTATTTTGCAGGTAGAGACGCATTGCATGCGTCTCCTTCGGCTGTTTCACACTTAGTTTACTGAAGCGCGGCAGCAGGTAGAGACGCATTGCATGCGTCTCCTTCAGCTGTTTCACACTAAGTTAACGGGAGCGCGGTAGCGCTGAGACGCATGCAATGCGTCTCTACCCGGGATAGCATTCGTGGGCTGACAGGAAAAATACGTCCCCGCTGAACTTCCCAGAGATAACTTGACTCCCATCGCAAAGTACCAGTAGTATTGCGGTCACGGAAACAACAACCAGGAGGGATCATGAGTCTGTGGGATCAGGCCAAAGCCGAGCTGATAGATATCATCGAATGGAGCGACGCCGCGAGCGACACCTTGGTCTGGAGATTTCCCAGGCTCGACAACGAGATTAAAAACGGTGCCCAGTTGATCGTGCGCCAGGCGCAGGCGGCCGTCTTCGTGAACCAGGGGACGGTAGCCGATCTCTTCACTCCCGGCGCGCATACGCTTACGACCAGAAACCTCCCGGTGCTAAGCACGCTCTTGGGGTGGAAGTACGGCTTTGAAAGCCCGTTCAAGTCGGAAGTCTACTTCGCCAACACGCGAAACTTCACCAATCTCAAATGGGGCACCCGAAACCCGATCATCGTCAGCGACCCCGAATTCGGGCCGGTGCGGCTGAGATCTTACGGGACCTATGTCATGCGGGTCAGCGACCCGGTACGGTTCATCAAAGAGATCGTGGGAACCAGCGGGCAATTCACCCTGAACGAAGTGTCGGACCAGTTGAGAAACCTGATCGTAACCAGGTTCTCCGACCTGCTGGGAGAGAGTAAAATTCCGGTGCTCGCCCTGGCCGGCAACTACAACGAGCTTTCCCGGTATCTCACCGAAAAGATCGCACCCGAGTTCCAGGAATACGGACTGGAGGTCACCAAGCTTTTGGTGGAGAACATCTCCCTTCCGCTGGAGGTGGAACAGGCGCTGGACAAGAAAAGCTCCATGGGGATCATCGGCAACCTGGACAATTTCCTGAAATTCCAGAGCGCCAACGCCCTGGAGTCCGCGGCCAGCAATCCGGGCGGCTCCGCGGCGGCCGGGATCGGCATGGGGATGGGATTTGCCATGGCGCAGCAGCTGGGAAGCCTGGCGCCAGAGAAGCCGCAGGGCCAGCAAGCGGAGCAGCACCCTCCGCCCCTGCCAGAGGGTGAAACCCAGTACTTTGTGGGGAAAAACGGCAAAAAGGCCGGTCCTTTCAATCAGCAGGTGATTTTCGACTACATCAAAAAGGGAGCCATCACCAGAGAGACCCTGATGTGGAAGGCAGGGATGACCGGTTGGGAGGCGATGGGGAGCTTCAGCGAATTTGAGACAGTGCTCAGAGCGACGCCGCCGCCGCTTCCGGAGTAAGACAAAGGCTCTTTACCGCAAAGACGCAAAGGGCGCAAAGAGAATCAAAAACGTGAAAAATTCGCCAAATGTCATTCAACTATCTGGTTTTACTTGTTTTTGTCTTTCCTTTGCGTCTTTGCGTCTTTGCGGTAAGCCTTAGATTTTGTCACGGAGGCCCCATGGCTAACTGCAGCAACTGCTCGGCACCCCTGCCGCCCAACAGCATAAAATGCTCGTACTGCGGCAGCCGCAACGAAATCGACCTCGCCGGGATTCATTACAACACCACCCACGAGCTCGAATCGCCCCGCACCTGCCCAAGATGCAGCATCCCCCTGAAGACCATCAACGTTCAGACCGGCGGCACCTTCCTGATCGAGCGCTGCGAACAGTGCCTGGGACTCTTCTTCGACCCCGGGGAACTGGAGGCGCTCCTGGCAGCGACGGTCAGCAACGTCTTCGTCGTCAACCGGGCCGAGATCGACAGCATCAACAGCTCCCTCAGGTCCGGGGATTACGGCGTCAGCTACGTCAAGTGCCCGGACTGCGCCCAGCTGATGAACCGGGTGAACTTCGGGGCCAAGAGCGGCGTCATCGTCGACCGCTGCAAAGGTCACGGGGTCTGGCTCGACGGCGGCGAACTGAGGCATCTCTTCGAATGGATGAAAGCCGGCGGCAAACTACTGGACCAGGAAAGGCGGGAACAGCAGATAAAGGAAGCGGACAGTCAGAAAACCAAAGAGAGCGCCAGACACGAGCAGATCTCCCCCGGCATGAACTATGTCGGTCCCGGCAGTTTTGAGGATTACGGCAGTGTCCTGAGAAGCCAGGATGCCGATCTTTTCGGCATGGTGTGCAGCGCGATCAGATTCTTCCTGCGCTGATAGAGGGGGATCGTTACGTTAACAGCACAATGTAACGCGGGCCTCAACCCATCGACGAGCTGATTCTGTCGCAAAAAAAGCACCGGCAGCCTTCCCTCAAGTCCCCATACCCAGGCGGCCAACAAACGCCCTCCTCCTCCCGGAAAGCCCGATACCCCCCTGATAGCCACATTTGGCCAAGGCTCCAGACAACTTCAGCGCGAGCAGGTAAGGCACATTTAATAAGCAAGACAAAATTCTCTAAAACATAGTTGTTATAGAGCATTTTTCCCTAAAGATTCCAGCCAGCTTCCCGATAGATAGGACATCCACGGCTTCATGAGCGGTCGATTCTCGAATATCCAGAAATGAAAAGGAAGCCATTCGCATGAACATCAGCAAAAAAATCTTTACAGCCAATGTCCTAATCGTCCTGGTAGCCACCCTGACGACCTCCAGCATCTCGCTCTATGTCACTAAAAAAGAGATAACACGGCAGGTGAACGGGGCGCTGACCTCGCGGATCAAGGCTTTTCGTGAATTGATCGAATCCAAGGGGCGTCCGATCCGGATCGTCGACGGAAAGTTGCAGGCAGGCGACCTGCTGCTGCAGGGAAATAACGAGTTAACCGACAAGGTGAAGGAGCTCTTTGGCGGGGAAGCAACCATCTTCCAGAGCGAGACCCGCGTCGCGACGACCATCCTGAAAAAGGAAGGCGGCCGCGCCGTCGGAACCAGCCTGCAGGGACCGGCCCTGGAGTCAGTCATCAACCAGGGCGTCCCCTACCTGGGCGAGGCGCCCATCCTCGGCACGCCCCACTTCGCCGCGTACCTGCCGCTTAAGGACGACCGGGGCGCGGTGATCGGCGCGCTCTTCGTCGGCGAGAAGAAGTCGGAGTACCTGGCCGTTTTCGACCAGTTGCAGCTGCTCGCCATCGGGATCTCGGTCGTGCTGGCGGGAGTGCTCTCCCTGGTTGCCTATCTCGTGCTGCAAAAGGCCCTGGTCCCGCTGCGCCGCCTGATCGCCACCCTGCAGGATGTCGCCGAGGGAGAGGGGAACCTCACCCGCCGCCTCGAGGTCAGTAACGACGAGATCGGCGCCGCCAGCAGGTACTTCAACATTTTTATCGAGCGCGTGCACGCCATCGTGATCAGCGTCGCGGAGAACAGCACCTCCGTCGCCTGCGCCAGCGCGGAACTGCGCCATAGCGCCGGGGACCTGGCCAGCACCTCCGAAGAGGTCGCGGCACAGACCATGACGGTCTCGACCGCCGGCGAGGAGATGGCGTCAACCTCGGCGGACATCTCGCACAATTGCCTGAGCGCCGTGGACAGCGCCCAGCGCGCCTGCGACCTGGCGAGTTCCGGGGTGAGCGACGTGGAAAGCTCCATCCGCGGCATGCAGCTCGTCAATGAGAAGGTCGGCATCACCTTCGAGAGCATCAGCAGCCTCGGGGCGAAGTCGGAGGAGATCGGCGCCATCATCGGCACCATTCAGGACATTGCCGACCAGACGAACCTGCTGGCCCTGAACGCGGCAATCGAGGCGGCGCGCGCGGGTGAGCAGGGGCGCGGCTTCGCGGTCGTGGCCGACGAGGTGCGCCGGCTCGCCGAGCGGACGACCCAGGCCACCAAAGAGGTCGAGGCGACCATCCGGCACATTCAGACCGAAACCGGCCGTGCGGTGCAGGTCATGCAGGAGAGCAAAGCAGGGGTCGCCCAGGGGACCCGTGACTCGGTCAAATCGGGTGAGAGCCTGCGCGAGATTCTGAACCAGTTTAATACCGTCACCATGCAGATCGGTCAGATCGCCACCGCCGCCGAAGAGCAGAGCGCCACCAGCCGCGAGATCAGCAACAACGTGCATCAGATCACCGGCATCATGCAGGGGGCCGCCCGTGCCAACCGCGAAACCATGTCCGCAGTGGACCAGTTGAACCGGCTCTCCGAGAGCCTCAAGCAGCAGATCAGCAAGTTCAGTTTCTGACAGGCAACGGATTTGAATAACTGACCCACATCAATCATTCGGATGGCAAAGGACAGGTATATCTGATAATATCTGATTGAGCAGGCTGAGAGACTGAACAAGGCAAAAAACTACCGCCATCCCGGGTTCATTCACATCAAAAGTTTGCCTTTTTGCTTGTTCTTTACATGCTAAGCATGTAGGTGTGGGAGGGTCGCAGGGTGACAGATCACGAAACGGTACAAGAGATAGTGCAGCGACTCATCAAGGTCGCTCAACCTGAGCAGATAATCCTTTTCGGTTCCAGGGCTCGTGACGAGGCGAGTGAGGGTTCCGATGTCGATTTGCTTGTGATTGAGAGCGCACCTTTCGGGCCGAAGCGAAGTCGGTTAAGTGAAATCGGCAGGCTTGAATCCGCCGTTGGCAGACTTTCCATAGCAACCGACATCCTGGTATACAGTCGCCGGGAGGTGGACCGTTGGCATGATTCGCCCCGCCATGTGATAGGCAGGGCGCTACGTGAAGGAAGAGTGCTCTATGCCCGATCTTGACAGTGCTCGCGGGCTACCTCGCCGCAGCACGCAGGGATGCCATGGCGCTGGCACACATGTTCGACGAAACGGCTTTTTCTTTGGAAATCTTTGGATTTCATGTCCAACAGGCCGCTGAAAAAAGTTTGAAGGCCTGGCTCTGCTTGCGTGATATCGACCCACCTCGAAGTCATAACCTGCGCCATTTATTAGTTTTGCTTGAAGAGAGCGGGGTCCCCATAGAACATCTTTGGGAGATGGTTTTCCTCACGACATTTGCCGTTCAATTTCGCTATGAAGCTTTTGACACTTTAGACGAGCCTTTTGATCGTCCATATTGGTTCGGCAAGATTGAAGTTCTTCTTAGCGTAGTAGAGGGACAATTTCAAGTTTTCCAATGAGCATACAGATTATCTCCAGTGACAACAAACCGCAATACGCCGTAATTCCCTTCGAAGAATGGCAGGAACTGCAGAACCGCCTGGAAGACCTCGAAGATATTTCCGACGCTCAAACCCGCTCGGCACGCGTCGCTTCCGGCGAAGACGAGACCTTTCCCAGTGAATTCGTCGACAGATTACTGTCCGGCGAGCACCCTCTGACAGTCTGGCGCGAGTTTCGCGGATTGACGCGCGCCAGCTTGGCTGCAGCCTGCGGCGTGTCGGCACCTGCCATCTCCCAGATAGAGAGCCGCAAACGCGAACCATAAGTATCCCTCCTGCAAAAAATGGCGCAGACCTTACGCTGCAGCATGGACGATCTCATCGCGGGTGCCGACTAAGCGAGCTGTGCGGGAGGGACCTCCAACGCAAGAAAGCCCTTCCGGAATCCGGAAGGGCTTTCTTGTTTATCATCGTGCTACGCTACGTGGCAGCCCTGCAGCTCTTAGAAGGACTGGCCTGTTCCGCCGGTGTTGCCGCCGGTGGCACCAGTCGTGCCCCCAACGGTGGGAGGCGTCACGACCGTAACGGTCGGCGGCTGGTAGTTCTCCGGGGTCGGGGTAGCGGTGACCGAGGCAGCTGCCGCGGTACCGGCGGCGGTGGTGGCGGTTGCCAGGCCTGCCGCCGTGTTGGCGAGGGCAGCGCTCTCACCGCCGGCTATTGCCGTCGTGCTGGCAGTGGCACCGGTGATGCTGACCGCGGTGACGCTGGCGGTGACAGAGGCGGTGGCAATGGTGCTGGCCGTGGCAGTGGGGATGTTGACGTTCGGGTTGGCAGCGTTGATGCTGGTGGCCGCCGCGGTGCCCGCGCTCTGCAGCGCAGTTGTCAGAGCCGCGGGAGACAGTAGGGTTGCAGCCGGCGCAGCCGCAAACTGGGCGGCAATGGCCCTCATGGTCAGCACCTGGATGTCAGTTACCTGGGCGGCGGAGATGGCAGGCGCCCCGGCAGCGGAGGTAACCGACGCGGACATGGCCGCCACCATGGTTTCCACCGACTTGGTCACCATCAGCACGGCCGGGCTGGCGGTCGCGGATACGTCGGCGTCGAAGGTGAAACCGGGCATGAGCGTTTCCAGCTTCGCCTTGACGGTGCCGGTCGTGTCGAGAGCCACCAGGGTCGTCAACGGCGTGACGTTTGCGGCACCGGCGGGAGCCAGCATCTGGATAGCCGGCAGGCCGGTCAGCTTGTCATGGCCGCCCTTGGAAACCAGGATGTAATTGTAACCGGGAACCGTCGGCAAGGTGAAGTCGCCGGTGCTGGCATCGGTTACTGTATTGACCTCATTGGAATCCTGAGAGAAGCGGACGCCAGCGGAAACCTGGTCGGCGAAGATGGTAGCACCAAGGACAGGCCCCTGGCTCAAGCGGCCGGACTGTCCGGTGACGGCGGTACCAGCGCTATTGCCACAGCCGTTCAGTGCGGCAGCAGCGGCGATTACGCAAAATCCTGATAACAGTGTCGAGCGAGTAATCATTTCAACCTCCAGAGAATGTTTAGGATACTTAGAGTACTAAATAGTTCCAACTAGATTATCGTAGGAATCAATTAAAAGTCAACTCAATTATGTTCAGTTACTAGCAGCGAACTACCATATTTAAGCCAGGCTTCCCGCAGGCAATCCAGATGCTGAAGAATATAAGTCTCACTCAGACGGTCCCGGTTGTAAAAAGAACGGGATAGTGCCTGAGTGGGCTGCGGGTTGATCGCCAGTGGGTAAGGCGCCAGATAGTTAAGACTGCCGCGCGGGTTGTTCTCGTTGTTATTCTTCAGGGTCGATTCCTGAGCGTAGGACCACTCGTCGGAGCCGCGCAGCTGAAGCTTGGCGACAGGCTTCATGTCCCGACCCGGCGTGAGCGGGAAGCTGAATTGCAGGCCGACCGCCTTCCAGGTCTTCTCGTCGGTTCCCTTGGTGTCCTTGAAATACAGGGACACCGCGGTGTCGCGCCAGAACCGCTTCAGCTCAAGGCTGAAACCCTTGTCCTCGGAATAGAATTTTCCGGCCACCCCCTCCAGGGAGAGATCGAGCGGGCTGTAATAATAACGGTAGGCGCCCAGATAGGTGTCTGATGTCTGATGGGTGTTACTGTCCTTATTCCAGCCCTGGAGGGCACGGAAGCGGTGCTGGCCGTCGCCGGGGCTCCAAATCGCCTCGTTCAGCATCCCGTAGCGGTCGTGAACCACCATGCCCGCCCCGAGGTTGAACATAACTCCGGGAAGAGGCTGCGCCGCCTGGAACAGCATCAGCCGCTCCAGCTGCGCGGGATGGCGGCTGCCGCGATAGGGCCTGCCGTCGTCCAGGTTGCTGCTCCAGGCAAGCGGAATATCCCAGCGGGCTCCGATGAGGCCGCCCTTCCAGAGCATGGTGTTCAACTCAGGCTTCAGCGAAAGCAGGTAATCGAAGGCGCCGTTCTCGGTGCCGACAAAGGTCGTAAGGCCGGGTCCCAGGATAAGCGAGGTGTTGAATAACCCGGAATTCTGCTCACCCGCCAGGAAAACGGCATCCGACGCCTCCCGGCCAGCCAGATCGACTTTCAGCCGGTCGTGCAGTTCCTGGGCTCCTTGAGGTCCGGCCAGGAATTCCCGCAGGACTTGCAGCGGAACGCTGACGGTCGCGGTGCGGATGTTGCGTCGTTTCACCACCATCTGCAAGGTGTCAAAGGAAACCGGCGCCGCCTGGCAGGAAAGGCCGGCCACCAGGCCGAGTGCGTCCAGCTCGTTATGGTTGAAGATGGTATTCTCGTACTCGACCACCAGGGTGCGGCCACTGGCGCCGACTCGCACGTTCAGGAAACCGACTCCGACCAGACTGTCGCGTAACCGGACCAGCCTCGAGGCTTGAGCCGCCCCTTCCGTCGCGGGAAGGGACTCCTGCAAGGAGAGCGCGGTAGCGGGTGACTGCCCGGCAATCCCACCCGGCTCCCCTACCCTGGCGGCGGACACTCCCGCGGTGCGAGGCGCACCGGCTCCGGCTGACGACTCTCCTGCAGCGGCGCTCCCGGGCCGGGAGCCCGGCGCACCCGTTACAGCGGGCTCGGCAACCCTGGCACCAGAATCGTTCCCCCGGACCGGAACTGCCTCGCTCTGCGCGGCGCGCGGCTCTTTGCGCATTCTGAAATCCAGAGGCAGCGTGAGGCCGACGGCGATGTCGAAATTACCCGGTTTATAATTGAGGGAGGTCTTGGCGGTTGCGGTAAACTGGACCGGGACCTTCCAGAACTGCGGCAGGATGACCCTGGCGCCCAGATTGGTCTCTTTGGTGTCGTATTCCCCGAGCAGATACACCCACTCGTGCACCTTGAATTCGCCGCCGGCGAAGGCGCCCTTCATCCGGTCCGGCCCCTTGCCGTAACCGGCAGAGAGGCGCAGGCGCCAGATATCTTCGGACAGCACCAAGTACGTGGTTTTCAGCAGCGCGTTGCCACCACCCAAATCCTGGATCCCCAGTCCAAGCACCGGCACCAGCGGTAGATCACGGGTCAAGGGGGCGCTAGTTAGCTTCAGGTTCCCGGAGAGATCTCGTGCGACGTGGGGGGCCTCGATAAAACGGCCTCCCAACTCGAAGAAATTAAAAAACCCCAGTGAAAATTGGTAGTTATCCTGATAGGGTGCCTTAAATCGCCACGGGGCTTCTGTCTGGTTGGTGTAAAGCGCATACAGCCACCCATCCGCGGTCACATGAGCGCTGGGGGTGTTAAGAATACCGGTAAAGCCCTGTAAGGAGAGGGCGTTGAGGAAAGAGTCAGATTGCGCCGAAGAAATTCTTACCGTTCCGAACCAAAAGATGCAGCAAGCCAAAAGAACAAAACGAAGCCAGTGTTTCACGTATCCCTCACATCCCTACACGGCCTCGAAAGGCACCAGTCAGCAGGCACCTTCTCTAAAAAAAACAACTTTCAACGTCCGCAGGATAAGCCTTAAATCCGTTGCGAGACTCCAAGTGTCGATGTACTCCAGGTCAAGACGCACCACCTCGTTGAAATCGGTGACGCTGTTTCTGCCGCTCACTTGCCAAAGCCCGGTGATCCCCGGTTTCATGCAGATCCGCTTGCGCTGCCAGTTCTGGTATCCCTGCACCTCGGACGGGGTCGGCGGCCTGGTGCCGACCAGACTCATCTCCCCTCTCAGGACGTTCCAGAACTGCGGCATCTCGTCCAGGCTCGTTTTCCGAAGGAACGCTCCCACCCTGGTAACCCGCGGGTCGTTCTGGATCTTAAAAATGGCACCCTCCATCTCGTTCAGGTGCATGAGTTCCTGCTTGCGGGCCTCCGCGTCGGGAAACATGGAGCGGAACTTCCAGCAGGTGAAAGTCCTGCCGTTCTCCCTGACCCGGGTCTGCCCGAAGAAAAGCGGGCCGGGGGATTCCAGCTTTATTGCGATGGCGATGAAGGGAGTGAGAAGTGCCGCGAAGACAAGGCCGCAGCAGGCACCGGTGATATCCAGGCAGCGTTTGTAAAAGAGTTGGTCCGCGTCAACCGAGACCGAGCGGAAGGTCAGCATCGGTACCTCGTTGTGAAACATCCCGAGTTCCTTTCTGCCTTCGAAGTGGTAATAAAGGTTCAGTACGGTACGGCAGGTGATCCCCATCTCCCCCAACAGGGTGATGCTGTCGGAAAACTCGTTCCAGGAATTCTCCTTGGATTCACAGAAGATCACCTCGTCCACCGGGTTGGCCTTGCAGATCTGGGCAATATCGTGCAGCGAGCCGATGACCGGGTGTCCCATGAGCATGGACGGGCCATGCGGTTGGGTACGTAGCAAGCCGACCAGCTTCAGTCCCCACCCTTTGTTGTGATCGAGGATATCCAGCACCTTTTCTGCGCTTTTACCCGTCCCCACGACAAGAACGTTGCGATAATTATAGCCCTCCATGCGCGCGAGGCGCAGGACAAAGCGAACCAGGAACTGCTCGGTAAGGAGAGTTACAAAAGAGAGGATAAGGAAAGCGCCGAAGAAACTTCTGCTGAAACCGCGGGGTTCAAAGAGATAGATAATCGAGGTCGTTAGCACGCCGCCGATAACGGTTACCTTTACCAAAGACTTGAAGATGAGCCAGGCACTGTTGGTTCGCTGTGAATTATAGAAGCCGTAGCGCTCCATCAGGACCAGCCAGATGGGAACTACTGCAAGCAACACCCAAGTGTAATTATCTAACTGCCCGAGACCACCGTACTCGACCCGCATGTTAAATGCAGCTAGAAAGGCCACAATCAGCAGGGCTGCGTCGGAGATGATATTTGCTTTTTTTAAAAAGCCTGCGCCCTGTCTCAGCATGCTTAGCTCCCGACACTCAGCCATATAACGAACAAAGGAGATGAAGCAAAAAAACAGATCGCCACCTCTTTGCAACTCATGCATTTTTTATACACTAGGCAAAGTAATAGTTCAAGGTTTTTGCTGTGGATCTGCGGGTGTGGATCTGCGTATGTGGATCGGTGCGCAACAATGACCAATTTTCGAACATAATCAGAAATTGTTGAAATTTATTTAGTTCGCAATGATAATAAAAATTCCAGGAATACGATTTTGATAAAGGCCACATCATCGACAAGGTAGCGTTTCCAAAGACGGTCGAAATCGGAGCAAAGTCGCCACAACCACTCCATGTTTATGGTCTGGACCCATTTCGGGGCACGATGCAGCAACCCGAGATCAAATTCCAATGCAGCACCTACACACAGAATTAGTTTTGTTTTCAAAATATCTCGGTATTCAAAAGACCATCGCTCCTGCTTTGGCATTCCCAAACAAACAAATACTACTTCAGGCAGCCAATCATTCACGAGATCGACAGCCTTGAATGCGTCTTCGTTTTTTTCAGAAAAACCATAGGGAGGGCAAAACGACCGAACCTGCAATCCGGGGTATTTAAAGGAAAGTTTTTCATCAATCTCCAGTTCGCTTCCCGGTGCTCCACCCAGAACAAAGATGCGCCCCCTCCTCTTTGCCATAAGAAGGCACAGGGCGGGGAATAAATCAGCGCCAGTCACGCGTTCCGAAATTGTCTTTCCAAACAACTTTGAGGCAAGCACGATCGGAAACCCATCAGGAAAGATATAGTCAGCTTGCCCGTAAATATCAAGCAGATTACTATCAAGGTGAAGTTTCACAATGTGGTCGACATTTGGCGTGACTATTAATTTCGCCCTGACTGTTGCATCTTGTAAAACACTCCGAAAAGAAGCAAGGGCCTCTTTCATTCCTGCCTTCCAGATATTAAGTCCAAACAGATGAATAGTTTTCATAAAGGGCCTATTTTAAAGATTACTAAAACCACTGAATTATTAAACAGTCATGACAGAGAGTTACAACAATGAAAGTCAAAAGCTGAAAAAGGATCTAAGTGTTTTTGCAAATTCCAGCTACAAGCCGGCTAATGAATTAAAGTACCTGTTGGTTTTACTTCACGTCATTCCCCCATAAGCTATGGGTGTTCAGCGCGAACAGTAAGGGATTTAATCCGTTTACAATAGCCTTGTCTTTAGCAAATTCATAAGCAAATCTTTTCATGAAACTTTGAGGTGAAGAAATAAACGATTTGAGAGCATATCCCACCGCGCGCCCCCTCTGTCCTTTACTGAAAGCTATATTGGTCATTCGTATTGATTCTTTAAATTTTAAAAAGCTCCTATCAAGCAGAGTGCCCAGAAAATCAACAACATTTTCGTAGGATTTCGGTTCAAGCCCCCAAAGATGGGAAATTAATAAGTATTGAATATAAAGTGTATTGACCGCTTGCCTTTCCAGATTTAGTTGACTGACACTTCCCGTGTTCTGACGAAACCCAAGAAGCGTCTCAGGAATAAGCTTGATCTGGTATTCCAAAGCCATTCTCCACCAAAGGTCAATATCTTCGACATGCAAGTTGAACCGATAGCCTCCGACCTTACAGGTTTTCTCAACGTTCAGGCATACCGTCGGGTGACAGATCGAAAGGAGATAACCAGCGCGGGTTTGATTGCGCAATACTTCGGGTGCGGCAATCGATGCCCTGAAAGTACCGACACAACTCCCCTTGGGAAAATAGTCCGCCATGGAGTAGAACATCCCCGCTTCCGGGAAATCCTGAATATACCGACTAATCCGCTCAATCCGATCGGGATATGCCACGTCATCGGCATCTTGTCGTACCAGCCAGGGAGTGCAAGTTTCCTCTAGCATCCGATTCAGTGTCGCCGTTAGACCTCGGTTTTCCTGATGACATACCTTGATTCTATTGTTGTCAGCGAGTGAATCAAGATATTCAGAACTACCGTCAGTTGAACCATCATCGATGATCAGAATGTCAAACCCCCCGTAGGACTGAGAGAGAAGGCTCTCAACAGTCTCGGGCAGAAATGGCATAGCGTTATATACCGGGAGTCCTACTGTCAGGCGCGACATATGAAAAATCCTCTAAAAGATCCCAATTTGCAACGGGAATCACCCCGTTATCAAGGACGGGTCCGTGTTAAAAGAACCCTGACCTTGCGACGCAGTGTTTGCGGGATAAGCCACATTGCGAGGAAGGTTAGCACATCTACAACACGTGGTTTCCCAAACCTAAACATATCCACGAAAAGCAGCCGGAAGGCATTCCACTCCAACTGGAGTGCTGCCTGCGGTCCAACTTGCGTAACGATAAATGCTGCGTAGGCTCGCCTGGTGACCAGATTCCGGTTGGCCTTGATCCATTCCAGCGAAAAGCGCCAAGTGCTTTCGCTGCTAACGCTCCTACGATCCTCTTCGATATGCCAGACGGCAAGTGGCTCCGGAAGGATCTCGAAAACAACGTCACCCAGATGTGCCACCCGCAACACCCAGTCCCAGTCTTGGTGCTTTTTAAGACCGTTAGTGAAGGGGATTTTTAGCAGCAGTTCCCTGTTTGTAAATATGGTTGACGTCTGCAGCATCCCTTCGCCAAAAAAGAAGGACCTCCTGACGAAAAGATAATCGCTTAACGGTTCAGTGGGTTCGGGTAGTCTTCTGGGCCAAAGGTAATCACACCGAGGAGAGCGTGCAATAAAGCGACTAGCAATTACTAAAAAGTGCGCACCCGAAAGGTTAGCAGCTGCAAGCTGACTCTCCAACTTCTCTGGAAACCATTCGTCATCGTCATCTAGAAATGCAACCCATTTTCCTTTGGCCTTTCTTACGCCAACATTTCTAGCTTCCGATCCTCCAACATTCATAGGCAGTTCTAAAAGTCGCAAACGACCGTCAATTATGTTTTTCAGTGAAGACACCGTAACATTATCAACGCCATCCACAACAACAATCACTTCCAAATTATAAAAAGTTTGGTCGAGAGCACAATTAACGGCTCTCAAAACCAATTCCGGCCTATTAAAGGTTGGTATGATTACAGATATTTCAATTCCGTGAAGGTTGTTTATTTTAGTCATATGCATTCCGAGTAAATATTATCAATTCTCATACCAGTATCACCGGAGTGATGGAAACTAGATATTTGCCGAATGGCCCCCTCGCTCATAATATTATAGGTATGGGGATTATTGATTACGTCTGAGAGAGCAATTATGATCTGATCAGCTAAACTCTCGAAAACATCGGATAGCATATTCCAGTAGTTATTAGAACTACGTTCTTTTAGTAACTCCCATTGCCCAATTGAAGTAATCTCTAAGTCGACTACTATTCCATTTCCAGCATTATGAACTATTTCAGGCAAAGCACACACATTTGTAGTAATAACAGGAGTGCCACAGCTAAATGACTCTAGTACACTGTAACCGTATGTATCATCTAAAGTCGGCAACAAATGAAAATGACTTTTCCCGAGAATATCTAAAACTTCACTATTGGGTATTTCACCATGGAAAACAATATTACTACTGGTCAGCAATTCCAGATCTTTATTGTATTTTTGTTTATCAAAACAATCCGTATACACCTGAGGGCCATAATTCATGGAGGAAATTATATGCAATCTGATTGGCAAACCAAGTCCCTTGGCCTTATCAGCAACACGCAAAGCGACTACCCCACCCTTTCGGGCAAAATCATTACCAATGAAAACCAAGTTTATCACTTCACCCGGAGTATATTTTTTAGGTTTATCAGTATACAAAATAACATTCGGAGGAATTTTAATAATTTTCTTTTTAACCACATCCAAGGACTGCCAATCCTGATTAAAAACCTCAAACCGTCTTAAGGCATAATCCGATATAGCGATAATTTGTTTACAATTTTCCTGCAATAATTTTTCTCTCAGAACAAACTGCAATTTGGAGGAAGCCCTACCAATAGTCCTCGGCAGAATTGACTCGAACGTCACTATCCAAGGCACCTTTGTTAAGACTATCCCGTTAAAGGTGTGAATTAAATCATGTTTTTCTTTCAATGGCTTCCAAAGTGCAATGCCTTCAGCAGGTCGCCAGAATCGCCCTTGATATAGTATGAACTTTGTCCTGGACAATAGATGCTTCGAATTTCTCGGCGTGTTAAAACTATACGGATAGCTATTTCCTGTAAGTACTTTGCTCATTTCACCCAGCACCATTTATTTAAAACGCTAGAAAACCTATGACCTAAATGAATGTAATGGTTCAGCAATAGTGAGTAAAATTACAATTGAGATATTCACATAGAATAATTCTCAGTAGTGTCCGGTTAAGGGCTTGCATGTGATGGCGGCGCACCAATGGTTCCCGCAATGCAGCCGTCTAGGTCAGCTTCTTCTGCCATCATTTCTGGCAGCTCATTGCGTATTTTGATTCTTAGTTCTCTGACACGCGCAATACTAACTCTCTCGTCGTGTTCTTCTTGGCAGTAGATCGCCA
>Ga0209123_1001537_pt1 | contig 22453 bp, 19 predicted proteins | sample BarGraIncu00431A_FD_184500 | JGI IMG/M metagenome (GOLD analysis project Ga0209123, IMG submission 184500) | Arctic peat soil microbial communities from Barrow, Alaska, USA - Barrow Graham LP Incubations 004-31A (SPAdes) (version 2) | ecosystem: Environmental > Terrestrial > Soil > Wetlands >...
GAAGATGCTGAACGTTTCGGAACTGAAAGACGAAGCAAAATCAAACAGGTAGCGTCAGGACGTTTTGGAGTAACCAATAATTACCTGATCAACGCCGATGAGTTGCAGATTAAAATTGCCCAGGGTGCAAAACCGGGTGAAGGTGGTCAGCTGCCAGGTTTTAAAGTAAATAATATTATTGCCAAACTGCGTAATTCGACCCCCGGTATTACTTTGATTTCACCTCCTCCTCATCACGATATTTATTCAATTGAGGATTTGGCGCAGTTGATTTACGATCTGAAAGTAACCAACCCAAGAGCCAAGGTTTCAGTCAAACTAGTAGCCGAAAGTGGCGTAGGAACCATTGCAGCCGGGGTAGCCAAAGCTTTTTCTGATGTGATTATTATTTCAGGATGCGAAGGTGGAACCGGTGCAAGTCCTGCCAGCTCTATAAAATTTGCAGGATTGCCAGCTGAATTGGGTATTGCCGAAGCACAACAGACTTTGGTAATGAACAACCTTCGTGGACGTGTTAAACTGCAGGTTGACGGTCAGCTTAAAACAGGCCGCGATGTTGTGATCATGGGAATGCTAGGGGGTGAAGAATTTGGGTTTGCAACATCAGCACTCATTACCCTGGGTTGCATCATGATGCGCAAATGCCACCTCAATACATGTCCGGCAGGAATTGCCACACAGGATGAGACACTTCGCAAGCGGTTCATCGGGCGTTCTGAATATGCCATTAATTTCTTCCGTTTCGTAGCTACCGAAGTTCGCGAGCACCTTGCGGAACTTGGATTTGCCACTTTCGAAGAGATTGTGGGACGAGCTGATTTGCTTGAACAGAACCATGAAGTTGGCAATTGGAAGATGAAGAATATGGACTTCTCGAAGGTGATCTTTATGCCTGAAGAATCCAAACATCACGACATACACAATACATTTCCAAATATAAAATCCATTGAGGACCATCTGGATCATACCCTGATTCGGGAAGCCAATAAGGCCATCAAGAACAAGGAGAAAGTTTGGCTGTCACATGCCATCACCAATGTCGACCGTACTGTGGGTGCCATGTTGTCGGGTGAAATATCCAGACGATACGGTGAAGAGGGATTGCCTAACAATACCATCATGGCCAATTTCTCAGGTACAGCTGGACAGAGTTTTGGCGCCTTCCTTGTAAAAGGACTGAGTTTCAGGCTTGAAGGTGATTCTAATGACTATATCGGAAAAGGATTATCGGGAGGCCGCATAATCGTAGTTCCTCCGGTGGGTTCAACATTCAATCCGGATGAAAATATCATCATCGGAAATACCTCTTTCTATGGGGCAACTTCTGGCGAGGCATATATCCGCGGTGTAGCCGGCGAGCGTTTCTGCGTTCGTAATTCAGGAGCCAGAACGGTGATTGAGGGTAGCGGTGACCACTGCTGCGAATACATGACAGGTGGACGCGTTGTTGTGCTAGGTACTACAGGACGTAACTTTGCTGCCGGAATGAGTGGTGGTATTGCCTATGTATTGGATATGGAAGGCAATTTTGATTATTTCTGCAATAAGAACCTGGTTGAACTATCGCCTGTTGAAGACAAAGCTGACATTGTTGAATTACAAGATATGATTAACAAACACTTGTTGTACACACAAAGTACAACGGCTGCTAAAATACTTACCAACTGGGAGGAATACCTTCCTAAATTTGTAAAGATAATTCCGTTTGAGTATAAAAAAGTGCTTGAAGAATTGAAGCTTCGTGAGTTGGTGAAAAAACTTCAATTAACTGAAGATCAAACTGCTCGTCACGAATAGTAAGAATATTGGCAACGCATAAAAAAAATAATTATTATAATGGGAAATCCAAAAGGTTTCATAACAATAGGACGGAAGGAAGCAGGTTATCGTCCGCTGAATGACAGAATTTACGATTACGGTGAGGTTGAACAGACCCTCGACGAGAATGACCGTATGGAACAAGCCTCACGCTGCATGGATTGCGGGGTTCCGTTCTGTCACTGGGGATGTCCTGTGGGAAGTAAAATTCCTGAATGGCAGGACCTTGTATACAAAGGTGACTGGAAAACAGCCTATGAAGTATTGAATTCAACCAATAGTTTCCCTGAGTTTACTGGTCGTATATGCCCCGCTCCGTGCGAGAAATCGTGCGTGCTGGCGATTCATACAGAGGCCGTTACCATCCGCGAAAACGAAGCTTCGACCGTTGAACATGCTTTTAACCTTGGTTTTGTCAATCCACGTATTCCTGAAGTCCGCACAGGTAAAAAGGTTGCTGTGGTAGGTTCCGGTCCAGCTGGTCTGTCGGCTGCCGATTTGCTGAACCAGGCTGGTCATGAAGTTACTGTTTTTGAAAAGAGCAATGGCATCGGAGGCTTACTTCGTTTTGGCATTCCTGATTTTAAACTAAGCAAAACGGTGATTGATCGTCGTCTGGCAATTTTTCTGGATGAAGGAATTACCTTTAAACCCAATGTAACTGTTGGCATTGATATTACCCGTGAAGAACTACTCAAACAATTTGATGCGGTAGTTTTGGCCAACGGAGCTGAAGAGGCCCGCGATTTACCTGTTGAAGGTCGTCAACTAAAGGGTGTTCATTTTGCCATGGAATTCTTGACCCAACAGAACAAACGAATTGCAGGGGAGATTATTCCTGCAGATATAAGTATTGTAGCCAAAAATAAACGGGTATTGGTAATTGGCGGTGGTGACACCGGTTCTGATTGCGTAGGTACTTCAATCCGTCAAAGGGCTAAAAGTGTGACTCAGATAGAAATACTTCCGAAGCCTTCAGAAGAGCGTGGCGTCAACAATCCTTGGCCATATTGGCCCACCACATTGCGTACCTCCAGTTCGCATAGGGAAGGATGTGAACGTCGCTGGAGCTTGGCCACCAAACGGATGATCGGAGGAGACAATGGTCAACTGACGCAAGTTGAACTGGCAACCGTTGAATGGACTAAAAATGATGCAGGAGGTTGGATTATGACCGAGGTTCCAGGATCGTTTGAATTCATGGATGTTGACTTGGTATTGTTGTCAATGGGTTTCACCCAGCCGGTTCACAATGGCTTACTCGATCAGTTAGGAATTGACTACGATGCGCGTGGTAACGTGAAGGTGAATGCAAAGAAGCAGACTTCCTGTGAAAAAATATTTGCCTGCGGCGATGTTGAAGCAGGTGCAACATTGGTAGTTCGTGCCATCGAAGCCGGTAAAATTGCAGCAGCCAACGTGGATGAATTTCTTTCAGTGGAATAATTATTTATCGAAGTAAACCTTTCCAAAGTTTAAAACTTTGGAAAGGTTTACTATTTTAGTGGCGACAGCCTTTTTTGATTGATGTGACTCAGTTGTACGTTTCCTATTCTTACTACACTTGCGACGATACTATTTGCAAAAACGCACATTTGATATCAATTACCAGAATGGGAATATTGAGAAGAGGAAAAGATGAGAAAATGAGAAGGTGAGAAGGTGGACCTTGAACCCTATTCGTCAAATTCTCCCGATAGCTATCGGGATTAAATTCGTGAAATTTGTACTTTAAGTGAAAAATCGAAATAGTACTGTCGCAAGTGTCGTAAGTGTCGCAAGTGGTGTTGTCAATGATCCTGCACTTGCGACACTTGCGACGATACTATTTGCAAAAACGCACATTTGATATCAATTCCTTATTCCTTAATTAGTAAGATTGCACGGATTGATCCCGATAGCTATCGGGAGGATTACACGGATTGCCTCTACGATAATAAGCCGCACAATTTCTTATTCCTTATTCCTTATTTTAATACATCACACTTGCGACACTTGCGACGATACTATTTGCAAAAACGCACATTTGATAAAAATTACTGGAATGGGAATACTGATTAAAAATAATAGGACCATAGGAAATGTAGGAAATGAGGAAATTTAATCAATATGTCTTTTCCTGAAATGTTAAGGTTTATTTCAAATAATATCTATGGATTTGACATTGGAAAAACTCCTACTACAATAATATGATCTGCTTTTGAATATTGGGAATGAAGTTCGGCAACAAAGGAAATCGCCTCCTGAGTGATTTCATCTGATCGGTGAAGCATAATCTGAATATTTATTCATCTTCAAACTATATTTTTTCAACAAAAGGATTCAAAAACTCATTCCATTGCCTTAAACTCTTAGTGAACCTTACTGTCTTAGTGCCTTAGTGGCAGATTTCACAATCCATATATTCCTACCTATCAGCATCTTAAAGAACAGAATACGCTTCATAAAATAAATGACTATCTTTTTAGTCAAATAAGTGCCAATATATTTGCATGACTAGTTTTATAGTCATATATTTGCACTGAAGGATTGACATAGATTTCCGATTGGGAAAAATGTAAAAGGGCAATTTTATAAATTTCAAATGAGCTAAACATTTTACCTATCGGCTTTGAACCCTATCAATGATAGGATAATTTTTGAATTACACATAGAATAAAAAACTATTGATATGCAACTCACTAAAGCGGAAGAACAGGTAATGCAACATTTATGGGAAATGGGCGAAGGGCTGGTCAAAGACATCCGCGACCGGTTTGATGAACCCAAACCTGCACGCAATACTGTTTCAACGGTCATGCGCATTCTGGAAAAGAAGGAATTTGTTGCACACAGAACTTACGGAAACGTGCATCTGTATTATCCTTTGGTAACGAAGGATGATTATTCAAAAACACAGCTTTTTGGACTGATGAAAAGCTATTTCAACAATTCGTTTCCTGCGATGGCCTCCTTCTTTGTACGAGAAAAAGACCTGACCATAAAGGATTTGGAACAATTGATAGAAGAAACCAAAAAGGAATTGAGAAAGAAACAATAAACTTTACAACAATGGAAGCACTTGCCTTATATCTGATCAAATCGACCGTATGGCTGACTGGTTTTGCCATGGTGTATCTGCTTTTTCTTCGAAACGAACGCTTTTTTCTACTTAACCGAATATACTTGGTTTTAGGCATCATCGTTTCCATTGTCTTTCCACTTTTCACATGGCATTATACGGTGCTGCTTGCCAACACTCCCACTATCGAAGTTTCAGAACTTCAGATGATGGGAACCGTTGACATCCCTGAACCGTTTCCCACGCAGGCGATCCTGTTGTATATCTATCTGGCAGGCGCACTTTACCTGCTCTTTCGTGTAACCCGGCAAACAATAAATGTTTTAAGGGTGATCCGAAAATCTGAAATCCTTCCACTTAGTTCAGCAAAATTGATCCGTACCACTGAGTACCCCGCTTCGTTTTCATTCTTTTCGTTCGTATTTGTCAATCCTTCAACTTGCGACACCGAGACCAACGAGATTGTGAACCACGAAATGGAGCACATCAGGCAACAGCACTGGATTGATTTACTACTGTTCGAGGTATTACTGACCCTTCAATGGTTTAACCCCCTGAGCTGGCTCTATGGCCACTTCATCAGGCAGAACCATGAATACCTGGCCGATGAGCAAGCGCTGCAGCGCAGTTCCAATCCTGGTATTTACCGTGCAGCATTACTCAACCAAATGTTTGGTGGACCAGTCATCTCACTGGCCAATTCATTTAACTATTCACTCAACAAAAAAAGATTCAACATGATGAAACAAACTATAAATTCACCCATCAGAAAACTTAAACTATTATTCATTCTGCCGCTGATAGCAGGTGTTTTCTATGCCTTTGCTGCTCCTGAATATAAGTATAATGAGGGGACAGAAAATCAAGATCCTAACAAGGCAGCCTATTCTATAGCAAAAGATAAAATTGATATCTCCTTCACACCTCAATTAGAGAAAAGTGATTTAGAAACAATAAAAGCTGATTTAGCTAAACTTGGAATGAAAATTGATTATTCTTCATTGACGTTTACTGAAAATGGTAAATTAAAACAAATATCTGCTTCAATAAAGTTTCCAGATGGCACTGGGAACAGTTTTGCCTCAGGAGAATTAACACCTTCTAATTATCCAAGCTTTAAAATGGAGTCGGATGGAAGTTTCGGTGTTTATATTAAAAGAAGTATTACTGGGAAAGTTATTTCTGAAGACGGCAAACCCCTGAAAGGAGCCAACATTGTAGTATCCGGGAATACCATTGGAACTGTAACAGATGAAAATGGAGATTTCAAACTTGAACTGACAGATGACTCACCTATCGTGATTTCGTATGTCGGTTTTGGTAGCCAAAAAGTAAAACCTGAATTTGGAAAGGAGATGGTTATTACAATGAAACCCGAAATTGTCGAAATAGATGAAGTAAAGGCTACCTCTTATTCAGAACCGCTCAAGCTACTAAAAGGCATCCCCATGATATTTGGCAATTATGATGGTTCAGGTGCACAGCCATTAATTGTTAAAGACGGTTTTGTTATTGGAAATCAAGATGCTAACAATATCAATCCTGAAAACATTGAATCTATCAATGTTTTAAAAGGCGAATCAGCAACCATCTTATACGGTGATAAAGGAAAAAATGGAGTGGTTCTAATAACCACGAAGAAGAATGGGTATAGCATTATAAATGAACCTATTGACGTTAAGGTAAATGGAACCGACAATGCTCAAAAAGAGATTACTCAAAATAAAAATGCTACGTATATGGCTGTACAAGTCATGCCACGCTTTCCAGGGGGACCTGATGCGTTAATTACTTATATTAATGAAAATGTAAAATATCCTGCCATTGCCTTGCGAAATGGCATCGAGGGAAAAGTTTATGTCAATTTTATGGTTACTAAAGACGGTAGCATTTCATATCCAAAGGTTATCAAGGCTGTCGATCCCTTACTCGACCAGGAAGCTATCAGGGTAATTGAATCAATGCCTAACTGGAAACCAGCAAATCAAAATGGAGAGAATGTGGATTTTGCCTGTACTGTACCCATTGATTTTAAACTTGAGCCAAGTAAATTAAGTACTGAAAAACTAAAAGATGCCAATAAACAATCCAATCAACCCTATACAATTGTTGAACAAATGCCCGAATATCCAGGAGGAGCTGAAGCTTTACGTGCTTTCATTGCTACCAACATCAAATATCCTGTTATAGCCCTTGAAAAGGGTATCCAGGGAAAAGTATTTATCAATTTTGTAGTTACCAAAACCGGAAGTGTCACCAATGCCAAGGTTCTAAGAGGTGTTGATCCATCAATTGATAAGGAAGCTATCAGGGTGGTCGAATCATTGCCCAATTGGATTCCTGGAAAACAGAATGGAGAAAATGTGGATGTTACTTATACCATACCGATCAATTTTGCATTAGAACCAAACAAAATAAGTACTGAAAAACTAAAAGGTACCGGTAATCAGTCTGATCAGTTATTTACTGAGGTTGAAAAAATACTAACTGAACAGAACGCAGCCTTATCTGCCAAACAGAATCAGCCCTATACCGTTGTTGAACAAATGCCAGAGTTTCCAGGAGGAGAAGAAGCTTTGAAAATTTATATTGCAGACAATCTGAAATATCCTGTTATAGCCATTGAAAATGGCATCTATGGTCAGGTCTATGTTCAGTTTGTTATTGACAATGAGGGCAATGTTACTCATGTTAATATAAATCGTGGTGTTGACCCCTCATTAGATAACGAAGCTATGCGTATTGTGAATTCAATGCCTAAATGGATTCCAGGCAAACAAAATGGGAAAATAGTCAACGTGATTTATAACCTGCCTATCAACTTCAAACTGACAAGTGTTTACCATCACATAGCTGATGAAAAACTTAGGACTAAATATGCTCCGGCAACAAAACAAGCGATAGTAAATCCTAATTCTGATCAGGCCACGCAAAATCATGAATTGATCATTGTTCCCAATCCAACAAGTGACAAGGCAATGATTACCCTGAAAGGCTCTGATTCTAAAAATAAACTGGACGTAAGTGTTTATGACAGTTATGGAAAGATGATCAGTAAGGAATCTAAAAATGGCCCATCCTTTACGCTATCGGTTGCAAAACTCACGACAGGAACTTATTTAGTTGTAGCCAAAGATGGAACGACTCAATTTCAGGGACATTTGGTAGTAAATCATTGATTGGACTACGCTTTGATAAATGTGGATTCGAAAGTATAATTAAGTAAGGCGATCCTCCCAAGAGATCGCCTTATTTAATTATAAAAAATGCTGACTAGTGTTATGTCAAGGCTGATATGTCGCATCTTATAACTCCACCAATCACCAGTCAATCAGATAGGTGCAGAGCACCTTTAATATTTGTAGAACCATCTAAAATACCGCAACCCCAAGGTGCAGCGCACCATAATTTAATTAGAAATATTCCGGTGCTCTGCACCTGCCATTGTTCATTTAATCATGGCTTTCTACAAATATTAAAGGTGCTCTGCACCAGTAGCGGTAGCAACAAGGTAGTGCGACATTGTAGCCTTGACACGACACTAATATGTGATAGACCTTGTCCCCATGGGTTTGAGAAATCTCTATTATTATTTTCTACACTTTCAAGTCAACTAAAATATAGTTGCACATTCAGACAACTTTAAATATCTTTACAACGTACTACACATCAGAGAATAAGGACAATATTCTGTACACAAACTATCGAAAATATAAGCTCAATATGAATCAGAACAGTAATTTAAAATCACTCGACCAGTTTGTAGACGAACAATATGGTGAAAAAGGAACTGAGATTCGGGATCAGTTTGAGAAAAGCTATGATGCATTCAAACTTGGATTTCTTCTGCAACAAGCCAGACTTGAGAAAGGATTGACACAGGAAGAACATGCCCTTAAATGCGGAACCAACAAAGAATACATTTCTAAAATAGAGAACAACATAAAGGAAGTTCGTATTTCGACTCTTGAAAGAATTGTAGAAATTGGTCTAGGTGACCATTTGGAGTTTTCAATAAAACTTTGATAAGCTCAAATGTTTTAGTTAATAATGATAGGCTATGACAAATAAAGAAACCATTGAAAAGAACATTGGGTTGACTTTTGATTTTGTCAATCATTTAATGGATCATCCAGCCATTGCAGAAAATCTGCCTACAGACTTCAAATTGGAATTCATAGAAAAGGATTTTCCTAATTTGGAGAAAAAGGATCATCTTGAACCCGATTCAAAAGTAATTAGGTAACTTGTTCGTGTGAGAAATTCATTTGAAATCCTTAAATAGTTAACAATCAGAAGGGTTATTTCTTTCAAAACAAGCAGTAACATAAATTCGATTTAGCGTAAATCAAGCAAATACTTTCATAAAGCAGGTTTTAAGCATTGGCGACGGCACTTAAATTTTGATACCTCTAATAGTATGTTGTCGATATTGACAACACACTATTGGAGGTCATCCCGATAATGAAGAATCGGATGATGTTTCCTACAGCCTTATTTTGAATAAAGAATTAGAACTTAGCAAAATAAACAAAACTGTTTATTTTTATTACCTTTGTAATAAATAGAAAATCTCATGGAAACTAGTTTAGCAATCATAAAAGGAATTCATCCAGGATTAATTCTTAATCGGGAATTAAAAAAGCAGAAATTGGCAAAAGTCAAATTTGCTATGGAGATCAATGAATTTCCTCAGACACTGGGGGCAATTATGAAAGGCAAACGAAGAATGAATCCTGCACTGTCACTTAAAATAGAAAAAGCGCTGGGCTGGGAAGAAGGCTACCTGATGATTCTACAGGTTTATTTTGACATTGAACAGGAAAAGAAAAAACAAGCTGGGAATAACCACCCTGATTTATCAAAAATACGTCCCATTGTCTTCTGGGATACTGATATAACAACAATTGACTGGCTCAAAAACAGAGTGGCCATAGTCACGCGGATTTTTGAACGAGGCAATGAACAGGAAATTCGGGAAATCATCCGGTTTTATGGGAAAGAAATAGTATCAACATCTTTGGAGAATGCGCAAAGATTATTACCATCGGCAATTGAAAACAAGCGAAGGTTTATAATGGCCAATTAATGAAGCAAATGAGAGATCAACTTTATTACAATACATTGTCTCCATATCTTCATGAAACACTTGTCAAATTAATGGAGGCTGACGAACTTAAAATGTTCAGACTAGTGGGAGGTACTTCCCTAAGTCTGCAGTTAGGACATAGAAAATCCATTGACATAGACTTGTTCTCTGATATAGAATATGGAACCATTGATTTTCAAGGCATTGATTTGCACTTACGACAAAACTTCAAATATGTAGACACCCTGAATATCGAACCTATTGGCTTTGGCAAATCATATTTTATTGGTGAATCAGCTCAACAATGTGTTAAACTTGATTTATTTTATACAGATCAATTTATCCGTCCTATATTATTAACTGATTCTATTCGATTGGCTTCTCTTGAAGAAATTGCAGCTATGAAGGTCGATGTAATATCAAGAGGAGGGCGTAAAAAAGATTTTTGGGATATCCATGAACTAATGGAGCTATATACTATCCGCTATATGATAGAATTGCATAAGGAGCGCTATCCTTATTCACACGATTCTAACCAAATACTTAAAAGCTTTACCCGGTTTGAAGGTGCAGATATGAATTTTGATCCCCTATGTTTGAAACATAAATACTGGGAGTTGATCAAACTTGACATTCTTGAGAAGCTGAATGAAATTTAAGTAATTTACTAAATGTGTAATTTAAAACTTCCTCACTTCCTCACGTCCTCACTTCCCCATCGGTAAAAACGCATTTTGATATCAATTACCAAAAGGGAAAACGTTCATTTTGGCAAGAGGTAACTATTTCTCCAAACCCTTATACCTCAAGCTCATTAACCAACTCAATTATAAAATGATTAGCAACATTCGGCAGCCACTTTAAAAATGTGAAAAATTGAAATAGGAAGTGAGGAAGTGAGGAAGTGAAGTTGGCAAATCATATAGATTTCCCCAATTTAGATGCTTTTATGCAGTTTATCCTACCAAATGTGCAGTTTGTCGAAATGTTATCTTAAATTGTGTCCCGAAAGGTTTCCTTTGCTCTAACCTTTAAACAAACAGTTATGAAACGAATTATTTTACTGCTACTGGTATTGATCTGCTTCCGCAATTCGAATGCAGAAGAATTAAGCGCTGAACAACAACAATTGGCCTGGAAGTTTATTCAGGAGAATATGTTGGCTAAAGATTTTCTGCCCAATACCTTTAAGCAGGATATTATCATTAATTTGAAGGGAGAAATAACTTCTGAAGATTCTATTGTTGTTAAAGACCTCATAAAAATCTTTCAAGGTGCCATTCCTCATCTAAAGATTGAATTGTCTGACAAACCGGGGAATTTGACATTGGGACTGAATAATGGGAAAAACTATAGGGTGAGAACTAATTTTTCTGCGAATCATATCATTTCTTCCCAGGAAATGCATTTCCCGTCTAATCTGATACAATCACAACGAAAAAAATTCATTTACTATCATTTATTCAGGGGACTTATATTTAATAATAAGCCAGTACAGGAATTGACTGGAATGAATGGGTGTGTTTTTGCAGAAAATGATTTTAAGTCAATTACTTTCTCCCCTTTCGATCTGTTTATCCTTGAAAAACTTTATGCGCCTGATTTTCATGAACAATTTAAGAATCAATTCATCCGACAATTCTCATACCGCATGTACCTGGTTCAAATGTACCACCGTGAATTAAACTTTATCTTTTTTCTCTTAGGAGTGATCATCCCGGCAATTTTATTGACAAGGTTGGTCATCAAAGGAAGTTTTAAAGCCCACAACTGGAGTTGGAAGGAATTCAATAAACAGGGATTGTATCTGATTACAATCGGCAGTATATGTTTAATATGTTTTAGTTTATCGGATTTAAAATTCAGTTTATCAGATCTTCTCATTGCAATTCTAAGTGCTTTTATCTCCATAAATGTGATTTATTTTCTCGAGATGTTGATTCTTAAAAATCGAAATTTAGGAGGAGCAAAAATATTAATAATCTATTTTACAACTTTATTAGGCATGTTGTTTACAATTAGGCCTAACGTTAGCTCAGGCAACTTGGGTGAGTTAAATCAAAGAACAATGAATGATTACTTTTTGCTTATAAATTTTCTAATTGTTCCAATTGCCCGGAGTCTTTACATCTTTTTAAACGACCGCTACAAAAGCATTATCAATCAAAAAGATGTGGAATTGGCACAAATGGGAGAACTTCACAAGCAAGCAGAGCTACAATCCCTTCGTGCCAAGATCAATCCTCACTTTTTGTACAATGCCCTGAATTCGATTGCCAGTTTGGCTACTACTGATGGCCACAAAACTGAACAAATGGCCTTATCGTTGTCCGACTTCTTCAAATATTCCATTAACCGGGAACAGAAACAGTTAAACACCCTATCTGAAGAACTGAATGCCATCCGTACTTACCTGGAAATCGAGAAAGTACGCTTTGGCGAACGACTCAATTTTGAGATCGAATGCCCGACTGAGTTGCTGGAGGTCCCCATTCCACAATTGCTCATTCAGCCATTGGTGGAGAATGCCATCAAACATGGACTGTCACAGATTACTGATAACGGATTGATACGAATATCGGTCAGCAAAACAGAAGGAAAACTTAAAATACGGGTGTACGACAATGGTCCTGCTTTTCCCGATGGTCCCCTTACCGGCTTTGGCATCCAAAATACCCAGGAACGGATTACTCTGTTATATGGTGCAAAGGCTACGATTAACTGGCAGAACGGGACGGAGAAGTATATTGAAATTTGCTTACCTTTATGACAATCAATTAACCCTTTTATGAACGACTCAACTACCAAATACCGCACCTTGATTGCCGATGATGAACAGCCTGCCCGTGATCGTTTAAAGAATCTGCTGGCCGAACATGCCGACAAAGTTGAGCTGATTGGCGAAGCGCAAAATGGATTGGAGTGCCGGGATATGATTGATCGCCTGAAACCCGATTTAGTGTTTCTCGACATCCAGATGCCTGGGCTGAATGGGTTCGAAGTGTTGCAGCAAACCACTCATTCCCCTGTGGTGATCTTCTGCACCGCCTACGATGAGTTTGCCCTTCAGGCTTTCCAAACCAACAGCATCGACTACATCGTGAAACCTGTGAAGGCTGAACGCATCCGGAAGTCGATTGAAAAGCTCGATACCCTGAAGCATCATTCTGACAAACAGGAATTATTACGCATCATTGAAAGTTACATCAGTCAGACCCCTAAAAAGGAGATCACCAGCATACCGGTCAAACTGGGTGACCGGATGCTTTTTATTCGAATTGAGGAGGTCTCTTACTTTTCGGCAGAGGAAAAATATGTCAACATTTTCACCAAAGACGGAAAGACTTACCTCTGTGATTTTCCTCTCAAAAATCTGGAAGAAAAGCTGGGTGAAACGTTCCTGCGCATTCACCGTTCACTCTTGGTAAATGTATCCCGCATCCGTGAAATCAATAAACATTACGGTAGCCGCTTTGTAGTCAAGATGGACGACACGAGTCAAACCAAACTGCTATCTGGCAGAGGTTACTGTGAACAGGTTAGGGGGTTGATGGAGATATAATTAGCCAATTTTCTTTATTAGAGAAAATAAAAACAGAAAATTGTAACCATTTTTCTTCTGAGCATATCTAAAAGGAAATTAAACTAATAATTATTCAACATGGAAACTTTTATTTTATCAATCGTATTTATCTTTTTTATGGCTGGTGTGTTTTTTACCTGGTTTTTTATCCATAAGGCAAAATCAAAAGAGCGCCTTTTGTTAATCGAAAAAGGGTTTGATCTTTCCCAAATTCCTCAAGAAAGAAAATTCGTGATTAACTTTCCTTGGTTAAAAACAGGCATTGTTGTTGCAAGTATGGGATTAGGACTTACATTCGGTAGTGCTTCATCCAACCCCGGTATAATAATAGGAAGTGTCCTTCTCTTTGGTGGTGCAGGTATGATCCTTGGAAAATATGTGGATAATCCAAAAGTTCAAAAGTAAAAAATGGATGAAAAGTATATCCGTGATGTATTGAATGGCGAGACCAATGCATTTAGATTTTTAATAAAGAGTTATAAAGACAATGCCTTTACACTGGCAATGTCGGTTGTTAAAGACGAATTTGTAGCCCAAGAGGTACTTCAAAACGCCTTTGTGAATGCTTTTACCAAACTTTCTACATTTAAAGGGAATTCAAAATTTAGCACCTGGTTATACCGGATTGTGATCAATGAAGCATTCAAATCTGTAAAAAAGCTGAAAGCTGAAATAATAACTTATGGTGGCTCAACGGTTTTTTCAACTCCCGATATCGATTGTTTTACATTTAAAATGAATGCAGACGATCAACGATTTTATATTAATGAAGCTTTGTTAAAACTCTCATCGAAAGAAAGCCTCGTGTTGCGCTTATTTTACCTTGAAGAAAATAACATAGATGAAATTGCTGAAATAACAGGTTGGAGTGTTTCAAATATCAAAGTACTGTTACATAGGGCAAGAATAAATATGAAAGAACTTCTTATGAAATATTTTAATATAGACCAACAAATACTTTACGCATGAAAGATATAAAAAGTACAGATGATGAACTATTCAAAGAGATCATATCTAAAACCAGGCTGAATTTACCTTTCAGTGATTTTGAGGACTGTGTTATGGACGAAATTGAAAACCGGATTTCAAATCATAATTCTATATCAAAGGAAGTAAAGTTATCTTGGATTTTCTTTATTGCAGGCTCAGTATTTGGAATTATCCTTTCAACTATTCTTACCCAGATCCATAACCCAATATTTGGAATGAATCCTATTAACTTAACCATCGTTTTTGCATTAGTTTTTGCAACTATTTTATTTTCACAAATCGACACCTTGTTAAAACTAAACAAAAGAATAAATTCAAATAAGGAATAGAATTAATGAATGGGTAAGATTCTTAGGACCAAACTACTATCGGGTAGAGCCTACAGTGACCAGGTGAGGAAGTTGATGGAGATATAGGGCAAGGAGATAGAGAGAAGGTGCGAAAATGAGAAAGTGAGAAAGTGAGAATGGGCCATAGCATACCTCTGACAAAATGAGAATGAAACTTTTGCAACAGAAGTTATTCGTATATTTGTATGAATAAATTCACTTTGATATGAGTGCACTTGAAATTTCAGAAAAAGATTTCTTGATCGGAGCAAGAAATGGCATTCAGAAATCAATGCTTTTGTCAATTGGCCATGAATCCGGGTTAACATTGAAGGAACTTAGCTCCTACCTTAGGATTTCAATGCGATCACTTCAGGAAAAGGAACCCACACAATTTTTAGCTCCCGGCCCGTCTGAAAGGGCATTGTATATAGCAAAGCTTTTCAAATCAGGAATTGAAATATTTGGCAACCGTGATAAATTCCATCATTGGTTAAATGCAGAAAACGTTGTCATGGGAGGAGAAAAGCCTTCATCCTATCTGGACACATTCTCAGGTATTCAACTTGTGATTGATGAATTGAACGCTATCGAATACGGATTCTCAGCCTGATGATTGTTTTTCGGATTAAATAATATAAACCATTCATTTTCAGTAGCTATTATTTACTTTCTACTAATCGCCAACCCACAAGTAAAAGGTTAAAAAAAGTGAATGCCATACTATACCAAAAATCCTCAGCGTTCAAATGGTAAATTCTTTAGTAACAAAGTACGAATTACCAAATTGAACAGACAATGAGTAAGCATAAACAATTTATCATCCAAATTCCTGAATACTACTTAATTGCTTTAGCGCTATTGGCTGCTTATACCCTACCCTATTCAATAAAACCGATTGCAATCGTACTGGCAGTCATATTAACGCTTCAAATTATATATAAAAATAAAACTCTGGGACATGTCATCGCAAGCTTGTTCCTGGTAGCCAATCTTTTTATCCTAATTGCATTTACATCCGGGTTGAATGAAATGCCAAGATTCAATGCCAATGCCATTGAATTACTTTTTGGAGGTTTTTTACTCTTTGGATTCAACTTATTGATTTCCGGATTGATGATATTTAAATATCCAATTAAAGGAGAGAACAATAAGCTTCAAACAGAATCATAATCTGCCAATAATAATACAATAATCCGCGCCACATTCATTCATTTGTAATAAATATCGTACTGCTGTTGTAAAGTGCATTCAATGTAATAAATAGTTTTATCGTTGGATTATCAAGGCATAAATTGTATATTTGCATATAAGAAATCTAGATTACAAAAAGATTTATGCCGGTAATTTACTTCCTTTTTTTCCATTAACCATCAACAATTCCGCATTTGGCCATTATGGCTCTTATTCCCTCCTTATACCATTGTCTTATTAAATTCAAATATAATTCAAATTAAATACAAATATAATTAGTATTTGTTCGAATAACATTTGTATTATATACGAATTATATACGAATTATGTTTTAATTTAATAAAACAAAGGTATAGGGACGTTATAAGGACGGTAGATATAAAACATGTGTATAAACAGAGTCAATGGATTTTAAAAGAGAATTGAACCCATCACATAAGCGGATGAAGTCAACTTAATTCCAAAAATCAACAATCATGTCAGGACCGGATATTAATAAAAATAGTTGGCTCTTCTTTGGGCAAAATTGATTCTCGAAAGATAAGTATTAAATACAATATTTCAAAACAATATATTATATTTGACATTGATTTTGCAATAATATTCTTGTACAATACAATTATACATAAACCAACTTACAACTATGAAAAAAATCTTCTTATTAATGGCGCTGGTCATTGCCTCTGGCCTTTATCTTACTTCAATGGCACAATCAGATGGTGCAGGTAGTCATAAGACAAAACCCATGAATATCAAAAAGGGTGAGAAAATATTCTTCAAACAGGCAGATAAGAGTTTAGCGGTGATAGAAGAAGCCGCCCTCAAGTTACAGATCAAAGGAACTGCTGTATTGGCTTTTATTCCAGGAGAAAAAACTGAAACCTGGATTTCAAAGATAAAAGTAATAGGTTTCTTTACCAACAAAGATTCAAATACCCTTGGCATTGCCTATTCCAAGGCTGCTGAAATGGCTGATACGTTTATCGATAGCGGCTCGGGCATCCGCAAACCGTTAACCGGTGAATATGGATGGCAGGGCGGAACGATAAAAAAAGTAGATGGAGGATACATTCTGGCTGTTTTTTCAGGTGGAAGTGGTGAACAGGATTTTGCAATTGCCAAAGAGGGGTTGAATTATCTTCTTCAATATTATTCAAAGAAATAAATGAACTCATTACGAAAAGTTTAAATCTGCCACGAAGTCTCAAAGGCACAAAGTTTCACTAAGATTATAAAGCATATAATCAATTCTTTGTGCACCTTTGGGACTTAGTGTCTTTGTGGCATTTCTTATTTTATTGACTTTATGGAGGCTCAAAAATGATTAGAAATTAGGTAGTCAATTTATATCAAATTTTAAATACGGTGTTGTACTTTAGTGAAACAAGACACTAAAACGGGAAATAGAAATAGCACTTAAAATAAAACAGGAATATGAAAACGAAAAATAATAACTCCATTACTCTTGAGGAATTCAAAGACAAAAACTACTGCAAGCCCGGAACAAAAGAACGTGACAAATTAGAGGCCGGATATGAGAATTTCAAGATTGGAGTTTTAATCCAACAGGCCCGACTTGAAAAAGGCTTGACTCAGTAAGAGCTTGTGGTTAAAGTAGTCACGACCAAATCAACTATTTCACAAATAGAAAACAACATAAAGTAAGTACGTCTTTCAACACTTCATAAAATTGTAGAACTCGGTCTGGGTGAACACCTTGAACTTTCAATTAAACTATATTTCATCCATGGTAGATACCTGGATCATGTTCAGGATATTGAGGTGGATAACGAGCGCACCAGGAGTCTTTGCGTGATGAAATCCAGGGGTATGTTACACTCAAGCGAAGTTCGAATGTTTAAAATATCAAGCAAGGGAATTACTTTACACCCACTAATTTTACCTAAAGACAGAACTTCAGCAGATACCAGAAGAAAGGTCAAGGAAAATAAAAATATATCGACTTCCAAAGATTCAAACGAGTTAAAAGAAAGCTCCCGTCAGTAAAGGAACTTTAAATAAAAAATAGTTGGATTGGTCATTCGATTTGAAATAAGTTGATTACAATGTCAAAAGAATTAAGTGATACTGTAAAAATTAATAAAAGTGCCTATGAGGCTGAACAGAAACCCTATGTTCTGCGTTTATTTGTCACAGGCATTTTGCCTAAGTCGTTGCGGTCGATTATAAATGCAAAGGCTATTTGTGAGAAATATTTAAAAGACAAATATGAATTGGAGATCATTGATATTTACCAACAACCTGAATTGGCGCTCAAAGAAGATACCATTGCAGTGCCCCTGCTGATAAAGAAATCGCCATTACCTGAACGGCGGTTGATTGGAGATTTGTCAAATATTGAAAAAGTTCTCAATGGACTTGGCATCGTATCATTAACTTTAATTTTATTGTGATGGCGAAAAACAGCAAAGAACTTTTAGAAGAAACTGAAAAGTTAAAAATAGAAAATCAAGCGCTTCAGCAACAGTTAATGGAATCGAAGGAATCATTAAATGCAATTAAATCCGGAACTATTGATGCATTGGTTATTACTCATGAAAAAGAATTAAAAGTTTATACGGAAAAAACTGCTGATAAACCCTACCGTTTATTAATTGAGAAAATGCACGAAGGAGCAGTTACCTTGAATAAAGATGGATCAATACTCTATTGCAATTCATCTTTTGCCAAGATGGTGAACCTTCCTTTACAAAAAATAACAGGCACAAAAATAGAAAAGTATATGGATGATCCCTTCAAGGGACACTTTGCAGAATGGCTCAAATCAGGCGGAGTGAGTGCTTTAATAGAAGAAGGTACCCTCAAGGCCAATGAAGGCAAGATGATACCTGCATTGATAACTGTCAATGCATTGACCCTGGACGAACTATTTGTTTTAAGTATTATTATTACAGATCTTACTATTCAGAATGAGAATCAGGAACGATTAAAAAGCAGGACAAAACAATTAGAAGAGAAAAACGGACAGCTTGAAAACGCAAACAAAGAACTCGCCTATCAAAATGAAGAGAAAGAAAAACGGGCTGCTGAATTAGCTATTGCCAATAAAGAATTAGCCTATCAAAATGAAGAGAAAGATAAAAGAGCCGCAGAATTAGTCATTGCCAATAAAGAACTGGCTTATCAAAATGAAGAGAAAGATAAACGGGCTATAGAACTAAGTATTGCAGACAAAGAACTTGAATTTCAATCTGGAGAAAAAGAAAAACGGGCAGCTGAATTAAGTATTGCTGACAAAGAACTTGAATTTCAATCCGGTGAGAAAGAAAAACGGGCAGCTGAATTAATTGTTGCCAACAAAGAACTTGAATTTCAATCAGGTGAGAAAGATAAACGGGCAGCTGAGTTAGCTATTGCCAATAAAGAATTAGCCTATCAAAATGAAGAGAAAGATAAAAGAGCCGCAGAATTAGTCATTGCCAATAAAGAACTGGCTTATCAAAATGAAGAGAAAGATAAACGGGCTGCAGAACTAAGTATTGCAGACAAAGAACTTGAATTTCAATCTGGAGAAAAAGAAAAACGGGCAGCTGAATTAAGTATTGCTGACAAAGAACTTGAATTTCAATCCGGTGAGAAAGAAAAACGGGCAGCTGAATTAATTGTTGCCAACAAAGAACTTGAATTTCAATCAAGTGAGAAAGAAAAAAGGGCAGCTGAATTAAGCATTGCCGATAAAGAACTTGAATTTCAATCGGGTGAGAAAGAAAAAAGGGCAGCTGAATTAATTGTTGCAAACAAAGAGCTTGAATTTCAATCCAAGGAAAAAGAAAAACGGGCAGCCGAATTAATTGTTGCCAACAAAGAACTTGAATACCAAAACAAAGAGAAAGATAAACGGGCAGCTGAATTAATTGTTGCCAACAAAGAACTTGAATTTCAAAACGAAGAGAAAGACAAACGTGCTGCAGAACTGGTCATTGCAAATAAAGAACTAGCTTATCAAAATAAAGAGAAAGAAAAGCGAGCAACAGAATTAGCCATTGCAAACAAAGAATTATCCTTTCAAAATGAAGAGAAAGATAAACGAGCTACAGAATTAGTGATTGCAAATAAAGAACTGGCTTATCAAAATGAAGAGAAGGAAAAACGAGCTACAGAATTAGTCATTGCCAATAAAGAATTAGCTTATCAAAATGAAGAGAAGGATAAACGTGCCGCAGAGTTAATTATAGTTGAAACAGATGTAAAAGAATTGGTAGGACTTAACACTCATAAAGAGCGCATACTTTCTACCATCGCACATGATTTAAGAAGTCCTTTAGCGGGTATTATCCAAACGGTTGATTTACTGAAAGAAGATTTTGAAACCATGAAAGCCATTGAATTAAAGGGCAGACTCGACATGGTATATAATTTATCAATCGATGAGTTAAGTATGTTGGACTCGCTGGTGGATTGGGCAAGAATAAAATTCGCATCTGAAGCATTTTCGCCTGCCAATATTGAACTTGGTAAATATGTAAAGAAGGTTTTCGCTACTTTCAATGAAATTGCCTTTGCCAAGGGCATTCATCTATCCTATGAAATTGAAGAAAACATAATTGTGTTTGCAGACAAAAAAATGTTGCTTTCCATACTTCAAAACATAGTTTCAAATTCTATTAAGAATACCCAGGCAGAAGGAAGAATTACCGCTTTAGCCAAAAGAATAGAAGATATAATTACTGTTGAAATACGAGATACTGGAATAGGCATGTCTAAAGAGGTAAAAGAAAAACTTTTTGAACCGCAAATGGAAGATCTTTCAAAAGCAAGAAAAGAAAAAAAAGGAGCCGGTATAGGATTGTTATTGATAAAAGGGTTTGTTAACAAAAATGGTGGTGAAATAAGTGTAGAAAGTATTGAAGGGAAGGGTACCTCTTTTTATTTTACATTACCAGCTGAGAAACAATTGGATTAAATGATTACCAGTTTCTTCAAAAACGAAAATTAAGGACTTTAAGGACTTTAAAAAAATTAAGAAAATTAAATCAAAGAAGGCGATCATCCTAAAACGCTCGCCTTCTTATGTATAAAATACGCAAACCGGTAAGCCGGGTTCTGTGTTCCCCCGAGTTATCGGGAGAATCTCCATCATTTATCTACCCTAGTTATCACTAACCCGATCTAGCAGCCTACCCCTCACGACATCCAAAGAATCAAAACGGGCCGTTCTGTATTCCGGCGTACCGGAAAATCGTGATATATTTGGCTTTGCAACCCATCAGAAGTACGGCTGATTGTGTTGCCACAACCACCGGTGAGCTTTTACCTCACCTTTTCACCCGTTCCCGGTCATGACACATCAAAACCAGGTGGTCATTTTCTGTTACCTTACTGCAAGCTTTCGCCCGCCTTCCTGTTAAGAAGCATGGTGCCCTGCGTTGCCCGGACTTTCCTTCTCCTGGTTACCCAAGAGGCGATAGAGCGGTCTGCGATGCAAAGATGGGAAAATAGTTTAAAGTATTTGGTTCTTCACAGAAATACATACCTGAAGTAAATTTAGTTGGTATAACGTGAATTTGATGTAAGAAATCAGATTTAACAAAGAATATCATAAGAAGATCTTGCATATTTAAGCATCTCATAATTAAATAGATGAATTTTTGCTTGCAATTTCAATTTTGCAACTTACTTTGTGGCACGAAGGATCATTCAAAAACTAAAACTAATCCCGATTACCCGAGATCAGTTTTAGTTTTCAGATTCATTTTTCCAAATAAGCAAAATAGTGAACTAACCTTCAACACCCATATTGCACTACTTAGTATGAGATCTGTATATGATCTCATACTAAGTAGTGCAATATGGGTGTTGAATGGGAGTTTAACGAAAGGTTGCTAATTTGATGGGTTCTGAATGAAATATAAGTACTTAAAGATTGAGCCTCCTAAAAGGTCCAGTGGCCTCGGGACCACTAAGTCACTAAGCCACTAAGCTACATCCCGAGGTCTCGGGAATTATCTGCCATATAATCTTAGTGTTCCGAGGACTCAGCGATTTTTTAGGGGTTATTCATTATAGTCCCGAGTGCTCGGGATGTAGTTCATTGAATATTAGATATATAAAACAATTATTTATCCAATTAATCCCGATAGCTATCGGGAGTGCGCTCTTGGGACTAAGTTCAGACTTCCAAGACCTATAACTGATTATCAACACAATATGGGTTAGTTGTCGTAAATTAATAATCCGTATCTTAGCGGCCATGGGACAACTATTATTACCAATATTTCCTGGAGATACTCAAATGATTACGATGACTCTTGGGGTTCGGGAACAGGATGACACTGTTTATTATCTTCACAGCGGTGTGCCTATTTTTTCACATGAGTCAAATGATTTGACCAAGTTCCGTTTCGTTACCTCTCATCTTATCCTACAAG
>Ga0209123_1001538_pt1 | contig 22406 bp, 22 predicted proteins | sample BarGraIncu00431A_FD_184500 | JGI IMG/M metagenome (GOLD analysis project Ga0209123, IMG submission 184500) | Arctic peat soil microbial communities from Barrow, Alaska, USA - Barrow Graham LP Incubations 004-31A (SPAdes) (version 2) | ecosystem: Environmental > Terrestrial > Soil > Wetlands >...
CGGCGTCCTCCGGAGCGTGGCGCGACGGTTCGCATGGGTGTCGACACCGAGCACATCCACGTGTTCTCCGACGTCACCCAGGAGCGCCTGTCCTGACACACCACTGAAGCAGCCCGCGCGTTTCCCGCCGACAGCCCTTTGCGCTCCACCCTTTTGCATGGACTCGCACGCCGCCGGGGTTGGGATGGCGTGCACACGGCGCCCACATCCGGAGCTGCCGACGCTTTACAGATCGGCATGTGAGATAGACCCACCCGTAGCTCGTGCGCGCCTCGGTCGCTGGTGGCAGCCGGTAAGTTAGCCCTGCCCGAGGCGAGAAGAGGATGCGCGATGTTGTCAGATGACGTAGCCGGGTCACCGGGCAATCAGCGCTTCGCGTTATGGTTGAAGAATTCTTGGGTCGCCATTCTGCTCGTCATCATCGCCTTGGGGTACAGCGGCGCCGTGACGTTCATGCACACCAGCGGCCTTTCACCAATAGATGAATGGGTCTACAGCGACTATCTCGACAAGGTCCCGGCCGAAGTCGTGGTCAAACAAGGCGAAGTGATCGGGCCGGAGGCGTTGAACCGGATTGCCTGCGACGGTGTCGTCCCCTATGGGCGGATGGGCGCACAATGCGGCGCCAGCTACAGCGACGTATCGAAATTCCCGTTCGGGGGCCGGACGCCTGCAGACGCGTACAGTCCTGTGTACTTCATCTCAACGTGGGCCGTTGGCGGCGTGGTCCGTCTCATCACTCACCAGGATCAACTGACGTCATGGCGGTTGACCAGCCCGATGTGGCTCGCGGGAACCCTTCTCATCATGGTCGCCCTCTTCCGCAGGTATCACATAGGCCCTCTTGTGACCATTACCTTGGGCGTGGCCTTCATCGTCTCCCCCTTCGCGTGGTGGACGTACACGTACGTCAGCACGGACGCCCCCTCGGCGTTCTTCGGTGCACTCCTCCTCCTGCAAGCAACCCGCTTCGCGCGACACGAGACTCGTGGCTGGTGGCTACTGGCCACCTCGAGCCTGACAGTGCTCTTCAAGGTGACCAACATCCTCGCGGGGTGTCTCGTCGGTCTCTTCCTCGTCCTGGCCTGGCTTCAGGAAGTTCTGCGGGCGCAGAAGGATGAAGGCCGAGGCGTGCGCCTGGGCGACCTGCGGCGATCCATAAGCCTGCCGCTGATCGGTGCGGCGGCAGTTGCTGCCTCCGCCATCGCCGAGGTGGTCTGGCTGGAGATCCGACACGTGATCGCGGTCGCCCCACAGGCCGGGCTAGTCCTTGGCCAGCCGCTGAGCCGAAGGGCGCTTGCCGAGCAACTCGCCAACTTCTTGCCAGGAACACTCACGTCAAACGTCGTGGTTGCAGGCGGCGACGGTTACGCATTGCCTGTGTGGGGCTGGGCTGTCGCGCCCCTCTCGTGGCTCTGCATTGCGGGAGTACTCGGTGCGTTCTGGTCCGCAGGCCTTCGACGCAGTCACGGTCCGATATTCGCGGCAACCGCGATCGCATCAGTGGCTTTCGCGCCCATGCTCGCGCTCGCTCTCACTGTCTCGACGGGTACCTACTTCCCGCTCCCCCCGCGTTATGGGGCCACTATCCTTCCGGGGATCCTGTTGGTGTCAGCGCTCACGATGCGGCGCCGCCTCGCCGCATGGATCTTCCTTGCCTACGCGGTGATGCTGGGCATCGGCATGCTCGTTCTCACCGCAAAACTGTGGTAGCCGGTCGACTCGGTCGCTGCGCCGATGGCCGGATCCTGGACGATGAGGATCTCGTCGCGGCAGCTGTAGCCACGTGGCGAGGCAGCCCGAGCGCAGGAACAGTGCCGCGAGTCTCTCACCGCAGAGTGACCGATATACTGCCTCCGTTGACCCTGAAGGTGGAAGGCGCCGTGACTGACATCATCCCTCTGGGGCAGCCCACCGTCGGCCGCGAAGAACTCGACGCGGTCATGGCCGTGTTTGAGACGCACTGGCTGTCAGGGGCTGGCCCCACGTGCAAGCGATTCGAAGAGCGGTTCGCTCAGCTCGCCGGAACACGCCATGCATTGGCGACGAGCAACTGCGGCTCCGCCCTTCATCTAGCGAACCAAGTTCTTGGCGCCGCCCCCGGCGATGAGGTGATCGTCGCTGACTACACCTTCCCCGCTACCGGTCATTCCGTGGCATGGACGGGGGCGACGCCGGTCTTCGCCGACATTCGTCCCGACACGTGGTGCGCAGACCCGGACGCGGTCGCCGCTTCAGTGACGCCCCGTACCGTCGGAATCGTGGCCGTCGATGTCTTCGGCCAGCCTGCGGACTACGACGAGCTGCGCTCGATCGCCGATCGACACGGCCTGTGGCTGATGGAGGACGCGGCATGCTCGGCTGGAGCGACGTACAAGGGGAGACCGGCCGGCTCCCTCGCAGACATCGCTACCTTCTCCTTCCACGGCCGCAAGGGCATCACCGCAGGTGAAGGCGGCGCCCTCACCACCGATAACGACGAGTGGGCGGAGAGAGCGCGCAAACTGCACAACTACGGAATCGCCCCGGCGCTGAGCCGCGAAGGATCCAGCGACCTTCCCACGCCCATCTTCGATGAGATCGGCTACAACTACCGGTTGTCCGATGTCGCTGCGGGGATCATGCTGGCCCAGCTGGACCGGCTGCCCGCCCTGCTGGCAACCCGCAGTGCTCGTGCTGCCCAATACGCGGTCGAACTCGCGGGCATCGACGGGGTGACGCCTCCGATCGCTCTGCCGGACCGTACGCATCCGTGGCAGTCCTACGTGGTCACGCTCGCGGACGACATCGACCGTGGGGCTGTCGCGGCGTACCTCAAGGCCAACGGCGTCCAGTGCAACATCGGGACATACGCGTCGCACGTCCAGCCCGTCTACGGCTTCGAGAAGTCGCTGCCGGTGTCGGCCCACCTCTGGCTGCGCCACCTGGCCATCCCCATGCATGCCAACCTCACCGAGTCGCAGGTGACCAGGGTCTCCGAGACGCTGGCCGCCGCCGTTGCCACCTCACGAAAGGCAGTCTGAACACATGTCGGAGAACAAGGTCCTGGTCACCGGAGGTGCAGGGTTCATCGGAATGCATGTCGTCTCCCTCCTCATCGAGAAGGGTTACTACGTCAAGATCTTCGACAACATGTTCCGTGGTGACCGCGACAAGGTTGCCGAGGTCACCAAGACGGGGCGCGCCGAGCTCATCGACCAGGACATCCGGTACGGCACAGCTGTAGCGGCGGCGATGAAGGACTGCGACTACGTCATTCACCTCGCTGCGGTCTCGATCAACAAGAGCCAGGCCGACCCCTGCGAGTCGATGGACATCAACACCATCGGCAGCCACAACGTCTTCGCAGCCGCGGCCGACCAGGGGGTGAAGCGCCTGGTGTTCGCATCCAGCGCCTCCGTGTACGGGGATCCCGACAAGCTGCCGATGAACGAGGACGACAAGCTCAAGCCGCAGACCCCGTACTGCATCTCCAAGCGCGCCGGGGAGGACCTGCTCGGCTTCTACGAGCGCCGCTCCGGGTTGTCCTGGATCGCGTTGAGGTTCTTCAACGTGTACGGCGAGGGCCAGAAGACGACCGCCTACTACACGTCGGTCATCAACCACTTCGTCAACCGCCTGAAGAACGGTGAGGCGCCAGTGATCGACGGCGAGGGCAAGCAGTCGATGGACTTCATCCACGTGAAGGACATCGCGCGCGCGGTGGTCCTGGCGATGGAGTGCGAGGGCTCCAACGTGCCGATCAACATCGGCACCGGGATCGACACCACGATCGCTGAGCTGGCCGAGATCCTCATCGAGGCCGTCGGTGTCGACGTCAAGCCGCAGTTCAATGCCCGCAAGGTCCTCGCCTCCCGTCGCGCCGCCGACATCGCCCGTGCCAAGGAGGTTCTCGGCTTCGAAGCCTCCATCCCTGTGCGCGAAGGCATGATCCAGCTGATACGGAACTCGTAGATGCCGCAGTCGCCGGAGTGGCCATTTCCCGACAACCGGTTCCACCCGTTCGCCTGGATCCTGGGTGAGCCGGACATCGGGCAGGGGACGTGGATCGGGCCCTTCTGCCTCATGGACGGTTCGGGTGGCCTGACCATCGGCGAAGGCTGCGACTTCGCCGCCGGGACGCACGTCTACACCCACTCGTCGGCGATGCGGTGCGTGTCGGGACGCGAGTACGGGGTGGTCGACAGGCAACCAGTCGTGATCGGCAACCGGGTGTTCGTCGGGGCCAACTGCGTCATCCAGATGGGCGTCGCGATCGGCGACGAGTCGATCATCTCGGCCGGGAGCGTGGTCACCAAGGACGTGGCGCCGAGGACAGTCGTGGCGGGTGTCCCGGCGCGAGTGGTGGGCAGAGTGAATCTTGACGACCCGGCGCACCCCCGTACGGAACCCCTGGCATGAAGATCGCAGTCGTCAACAACTTCTTCCCGCCCAGGCCAGGAGGGTCATCCCATCTCTCTGACCACCTGGCGCGCGCGTATGCAGCCTCCGGACATGAGGTTCTAGTCCTCACGGCGAGCTACAGGAACGCCCCCGAGGTCGAAGAGCGGGATGGATTCAGGATAGCGCGCATTCCCGCCTGGATCCTGCCAAAGAATCGATTTGCCGCCAACTTCGACATCGCCTTCACCATTGGCCCAACATCACTGTCTCGGGTCAATCGAATTCTGGACGACTTCAACCCCGATGTCATACACCAGCACGGCCAGTTCTTCGACCTGACCTGGCAGACGGGGCTATGGGCAAGAAAGAACAAGGTCCCGACACTATTAAGTGTGCACACTCGCCTGGAATCTCCAAATCCTGTACACGACCTCATTTACAGGATGGGCGATGCCCTTCTCGTCAAGCCGATGATGCGGATTCACTCTCCGAAACTCGTGGTCATGGACATCCATATGGACCGCTACATCAAGAAGCGCTACAGACACGCGTTTCGAGGCACGGTTGCGATCCCAGTCGGCATTGAACCGGAGAAACTGTCGCTGGGCGACGCCAATGTCGTTCGCATGCGCCACGGTCTCGTGAACGGCGAGCATGTTATCCTCTCAGTCGGCCATGTGATCCCCCAGCGCAGCCGAATGCAATTGGTGGAAGCGCTTCCAGAGATCTTGACGGAGGTCCCAACTGCGCGACTTCTCGTGATAGGGGGGGTATACCACGACGAATTCCTTCACCGGGCTCGGGTCCTCGGCGTGGACGGTGCCATCATCGCACCCGGCTCCGTGGCCCAATCCGAGATGCCGCACTACCTGGCGGCCGCAGACGTAGAGATCCATGAGCTGGAAGGGACTGGATTCGGGACCGCTGGTCTTGAAGCTCTCGCTGTTGGACTCCCCGTGGTTGCGGCCATGCGGACCGACAACTTTCTTGACATCACCGTCCAGGACGGGCGTGAGCTGTTCATCGCTCCACCGATCGATAACGACGATCCGCACGCTGACCCGCAAGCGCTCGCTGAGGTCCTGATCCAACTCTTGAAGGACCCGGCAGGGGCTCGGGCCGCGGTATCGCAGAATGCCAAGGACTTCATCAACGATCACTTCACTCTGGACAGGGTCAGCGAGCGTCACCTCGCAGTCCTTGAAGAGTTGGTTTCCTCGTCTCGCACGACCGAGGGCTAGCCTGTTGCTGGCTTCCTGGGTGGATCGCGACGACGCGGCGGCGGCATCGGAGTAGGTAGACCAGTGCTAGATCTGCCCACGTGCCGGATGTCCAGCCACTCGCCCCTTGGCAGGTACGTCCCGCAGCACGAGAGCACCGATCGCTACTCTCGCTTCCCGACCGATCGTAATCTGGTCCTTGACAACAACCCCTGGCCCCAGCCATGAGCCCGCGCCTACGGTCACGCTTCCGGAGAGAGTGACGCCGGCAGCGATGAAGACCTGGTCGTCGATCTGGCAGCCATGCGCCACGTGAGTCATGCTGTCGATGCGGATTTCCCTGCCCAAGACGGTCTCTCTACGTGCGAAACCTTGGGCTATGTTGACGTGACTGCCGATCTCCGACCGGTCGCCGACCGTGACGCCCCCGTCGTGGGTGACGCTCAACACGCCTCGGCTCGTGCGCTTGTGCTCAAAGCCGACGCTACCGATCACCGCGTGAGCGCGGACAACTACATCGTTGCCCAGAGTGACCCCCGAATGCAGGGCTGCGAATGGCTCAATCACACATCCTGACCCGATGACGACTCCACGGGGCGCAATCCAAGCCAAGGGGGAGATGGCGGCGCTGTCATCGATCCTCGTGACGGGCGGCTGTGGCTTAGCGGCCGCAAGGCTGTTGAAGAGCGTGTAGAACGACCATCGGGGGTCATCTACGATGATGAGTGCTTGGGACTGCAACACGCCTTGCGCGGCCGCTGCGACCTCGGCTGTGCCCAGGATGACGGCAACGTGGGAGTTGCTGAGCGCCACCTCCAAGAACCCAAGATCGTCTACAAAAGTGAGAGTCCTCGGAGCCGAGGCGCCACTGGCGAGATCGAGGGCATCCACCGTGAAAGCGGTCCCAGAGTCTTCACCGGTGGCCAGAAAGAGGTCACGATCGCTCACCATGCCGCAACTATATCGGCGTGAGCGACGCCGAGCGCCGGAGGCAGTCGGCCATGCCGGTCAGTCCGTCCCTGGGGCCAATCGATCGATGAGCCCAGCCAGCGGTCTATCGAGCCGGACCCCCGTCGCCCTGCAGGCGACGATGAGCGAGTCGAGAAAAGTGGCGGCGCCGGGTTCATGTGACGTGTGCCGACGCGCTTCTCCTTCGCTCACCCTGCGCAGGTCAGGCTTGGTGGCTTTGAGGCTGGCGTACGGCTCCACGCGAGAACTGTTCAAGGCGACGTGTATCGGATGCAAGTCAACGATCGTGATCCCCGGTCTGTCAGATCTTTCCTCAATGAACGCCGCCCCGTCCCACCGCGGATCGCGCGCGAAGAACTCGAGGTCATCTTCCCAGACATACGGGACGCGGGCCAGGGAGCGCCCGGCGAGCGGGAGTTCGGTCACGTCGACCCCCGTGGCACCCCTCAAGTACAAGCTGGTGTCGAGTTCGATCGGCGTCTCGGCAACGGCTGCCTGCAGGATCGCCGTCGACTGAACGAGGCAATGCGTGCGCATGGTGCGCGCCTCAGGCACTATGCGCATGCATTCAGCAAGCACTTGAGACGTTGAACTGCCTTGACTCGAGCCGGGAAGGAAGTTCGGGTGGATGCCAAGGTCCACAAGGTCCGGGTGCTGCCTCAGCTTTCCAAGGAGCTCCGTCTCGTGAGTGATGAACCACGTTGATCGAACGCCGCCCTGGAGCAGCGCATCAAGAAGTCGCTCGATCGCCCAGTCGGGCGCCCAGTCCACGTCCACCGTGACGTACACGGAGTTCATGTGTGTTCTCCTCACATCGACGGGCCGGACCTCATGTCCCCCGGCCTGGGAACCCGGGGGCAGCGGGGCGTCAGGCCCGTCCCTTGACTGCGGCGATCACTTCGTGACTCGGCAGTATCGACGCCCGCTCCACATCCGCGTCGACAGAGCCTTCCAGGATGTCGACGAAGCGATCAAGCTGCGCGCTCAACGGCTCTTGATTGGTGATCAGCTCGGGGATCTCGATGATCGTCTGCTGCTTGTAGCCTCGCCCGTCGTCAGTCAGGGAATCGGAGGAGACATGATGGTAGAGCGTGATGTCGCGCCGCAACAAGTCAAGCTCAATCAGGCGGGCCTTCTCGTGGATGAGGATCGTGCGCACTTTGCGTTGCCCGATCCGAGCCGCCGATACGTTGGCCATCGCCCCCGATTCAAAACCCATGATAACGTCGGCGACATCTTCCGCGTCATCCAAGGAGTGAGGCGAAAAAAAGCCTAGCGTCGAATGCACATCCGTGGGAATCGAACCCAGCAATTGGATGGAGAGGTCGACGTCGTGGACCAACAGGTCCCACGCAACTCCTGTTCGGATTCGCTGAACGTACGGTGAGTGCCTTTGGGCAATAATGTATGAAGGATCCTCCATGAGTGATCTTGCGGTAACCACGGCCGGGTTGTAGCGCTCCACGAAGCCGCACATGAGCGGCAATCCCTTAGCCGCGGAGGCCTGAACGATCGCCCGCGTTTCATCGAGACCAGCCGCCAGAGGCTTCTCCATCAGCATCGGCTTTCCGGCCTCGATCACTCGGGCGGCAATCTCCGGATGCGCCTCTGTGGCAGCAGCGACGATAACGGCGTCGACTCGCGAGAAGTCGGGCTCGCTCGCCCACAACGCTCCGTACCGATCGGCCAACGGCTTAGCGACGGACTTCCGTGGGTCGACCAGAACAGTGAGATCGACACGGTCACTCGCCGCGGCCACCCGAGCGTGGTTCGCTCCCATGGAACCGGCGCCGATCAACATCAAACGCGGTCTAGCCATGTCAGATCCTGACTGCCGTTGCGACGGCTGCAGCTATCTGCTCCAGGTCGGAGCCACTCAGTTTCGGATGCACTGGGATGGACACGACCTCGCGTGCAAGACGTTCAGCAACCGGATACGAGCCGATGCGCACATCGTCCCTGTTCTGATAGGTGGCGTAATCGGTGACCAGCTTCGGATAGTAGATGCCGCAGCCCACGCCGGCCTCGGTGAGGTTCGCAACGAAGGTGTCACGGCTGACTCCCGCGTCCGGCGTGACCCGGATCGTGTACTGGTGCCACACATGTCGACGCCCCGGCATCACTTTCGGAGTGATGATCCCGGCCACACCAGTGAGCGCGGCGGTCAGGAATTCCGCGTTCGCCTGGCGCCGAGCCACCAACTCGTCGTACCGGTCGAGCTGGGGCAGGCCCACGGCCGCCTGCAGGTCGGTCATGCGATAGTTGTGCCCAGCCATTACGTACTCGTAGCGCGCGCGCATCCCCTGATTGCGCATGATCCGGAGTTTAGCCGCGAGTTCGTCATCGTCCGTGGTGATCATGCCGCCCTCGCCAGTGGTGATGTTCTTGGTGGCGTAGAATGAGAACGACCCGATCCCGAAACTGCCAACGCCCTTGCCGCCGACCGTGGCGCCGTGCGCTTGCGCAGCGTCTTCGACGATCGTTAGCCCTCGCGACGCTGCCAGCGGCACGATGGAGTCCATGCCCGCGCCCTGCCCGTACAGGTGAACCGGAAGGAGCACTTTGGTTCTGTCGGTGAGCGCGGCGGAAAGCGTGTCTGCTGTCACGCAGAAGTCGTCCTCGCTGACATCGGCGAACGTCGCCGTCGCGCCGGCCTCAAGAATGGCGTTGAGCGTTGCGATGAACGTGAACGGGCTGGTGAGTACCTCGTCGCCTGGCTTCAAGTCGAGCGCTTGGATCGCTCCGACGAGCGTCGTCGTACCCGACGTGACTGCGATCGCGTGCCTGGTGCCGACAAGGGCTGCGAACCGGTCCTCGAACTCCTTGACCTTCGGGCCCTGGGCGATCATCCCCGACCGTAGGACTTCGAGCACGGACTGTTCGACCTCGGGGCCGAACTCGACCACGGTGACAGGGATCATAGGGTTCCGTTCCACTCTCGTGACGCGACTGCGCCTTGGCGCCTCGTATCATATGCGTGACACATTCCGCGCACAGAACTGAGGGTCGTGTTGAGCACTCATGGTTTCGCCCTGGTGGACGGCAACCACATCCACGACACCGCAGTTGTGGGCCGGAACGCTCGGCTCGGCACCGGCAACGTCATCGGTCCCGGAGCGGTACTGGCCGGCGATCTGACGATCGGCGACGACAACTGGTTCGGAGCCCACGTGGTCATCGGCTGCCCGCCGGAGATGCGCGGCCACCCCCACACACCGGACTGGATCGACGAGGGAGATGGTCTGGGCGTCACCATCGGCAGCCGCACCGTCCTGCGTGAGGGGGCTCAGGTCCACGGTGGGCTGTACGAGCGGACCCGCGTGGGCGACGATGTGTTCCTCATGAACCAGGTCTATATCGCCCACGACTGCCAGCTTGCAGACGGCGTAACCATGGCCTCCACTGTTGCCGTCGGGGGTCACGTCCACGTCGGGCCGCGCGCAAATCTCGGCCTCGGCACCGTTGTCCACCAGCGTCGACGCATCGGCGGCCTGGCAATGGTGGGCATGGGCTCCGTGGTCACGCACGACCTTCCCGCGTTCGTCAAAGCGTACGGCAACCCCTGCCGAGTCCAGGGTGTGAACACAGTCGGCATGCAGCGTGCGCAGATCTCCGACGAACACGTGGCGAGAGTGATCGCTGACGTCGCCGCCGGGGAGGACTCGGGCTGGACGAGCTTCCCGGAACTGGCCGGTTTCGTATTGGCCGACGGCGGAGAATGATGGTGCCAAAGTCGCCCGTCAGGGCCCGGCTCATCTTGGTCGCACGCTGGGTCCTCATCGTCGGCGTGATCGGCTTCGCCACCTACTACTTCGCCCGCCAGTGGTCGGGTGTGCGGACTGCTCTTGCGACCATCCCGGTGGTCTCCATCGCCGCTTCGTTCGCCGTGCAGATCCTGGGCCTCTTCGCGGGCACCCTCTCCTGGGTCACGTTGCTCAACGGGCTCGGGGACAAGGTGTCGGTTGCGCGAGGCGCGCAGATCTCGCTGGTGGGTGGGCTCGGCAAGTACGTGCCAGGGTCGCTGTGGGCGTATGTCCTCCAGATGGAGTTGGGCCGGGCCCATGGCATCGTCCGCGGCCGAGTCCTCATCGCATCGCTCTACTCCGCAGGCGTGGGCGTGGTGGCCTCGCTCTTCCTGGGAGGTTTGGCGATGCCCACGGTGATGGCCGGGCACCGAGACCTCGCCTGGCTCTTCCTGCTCTTGCCGGTGGGCCTCGTCTGTCTTCACCCCAAAGTGATGACATGGCTTGCCACGCTCATCCTGAGGATCTTCAGGCGGCCTCCCCTCGACTACGTCGTGTCATTCGGCACGGTCATCCGAGCGTTCCTCCTCACCCTCGTCTGCTATTCGCTCTACGGGCTCCACCTCTGGTTCTTGGTCAACGCCATGGTCGACCCGGACGCTCGGACCCTCATACTCCTCACTGGCGCCATCTCCCTGGGATTCACGATCGGAATTCTGGCATTCGTGCTCCCCTCTGGCATCGGGGCACGGGAAGCCATCCTCATCGGCGCCATGGGGCTGGTGCTCACGGTGTCTCAGGGCAGCGCGATCAGCCTCATCTCACGAGCCATGTTCGTGGCATCCGACCTTGTCGTTGCTGGTGCCGCTGCGCTCCTCGCCTTGGACATGCGCCGTCGACTCCTGGACGAGGACGAGCTCGAACTGATCGCCAACTACCCGGATGACCTGGACGTGGAGACATCCGGACCTTTGGCGAGCTCAGAGGCCGACGACGCCACGTGAAGTCGGTCCTGAACCAGCCCATGCCGACGGCTACTAGACTGTGGGTCGCGTCGAGTGACGCCAAACGACGAGGAGCGCGATGAGCAACGAGGACAGGCTCAAGGCAGCCTTCGTGGCCGCCTTGGACATCGATCCTGCCGCCACTGCATGGGAGAACCTCACCTACCGCGGGATACCGGAGTGGGATTCCATCGCGCACATGCGGCTCATCGCAGAGGTTGAGGACACGTTCGACCTGATGCTCGAGACGGACGACGTGATCAACATGAGCAGCTATTCCGCAGCGAAAGAGATCGTCGCCAAGAACGGCGTCGAAGTGTGACCATGCTCCGCACGCAACGTGACGATCGGCTGAGCGGCAAGATCGCGTTCGTCACGGGGGGCACCCGCGGTATCGGGGCGGCGATCGCGGCAACCCTGGCGGCAGGGAGCGCGACCGTTGCCATCAGTGGCCGCGACGCGGCGACCGTCGACGACGTTGCCGGCTCGCTCAGCTCTATGTACGGCCAGCCCGCGCTCGGGGTCGTGTGCGACAACGCCGACGCTGGGCAGGTGGCTGAGGCCTACCAGCGCATCCGGCGCGAGCTCGGAGGGCTGGACATCCTCGTGAACAACGCGGGGACGATGGAGGGTGCCCTCATCGGCATGATCGACGAGAGCCTGATCGATCGCACGTTCGCCGTGAACACCAAGGCGGCCATCCTCCACACCCAGGCCGCGGCCCGGCTGATGAGGCGTCGCGAGGGCGGCGCGATCGTGTCGGTGTCGTCGATCATCGGGCTGCGCGGCAATCGGGGCCAGACGGTGTACGCGGCCTCCAAGGCTGCACTCGTGGGAATGACGCTTGCGGCGGCGAAGGAGCTTGCTCCCGACCAGATCCGGGTCAACGCCGTGGCTCCCGGCTTCATCGAGACGGACCTGACCGAGTCCCTGTCGTCGAACGAGAGGGACACGACGCTCGCCCGCATCGGGCTGGGCCGGGCTGGTACGCCCGGTGACGTGGCCGACGTCGTGGCGTTCCTCGTCAGCGACGCCGCGCGGTACGTCACCGGTCAGGTGGTGGGAGTCGACGGGGGGTGGGGTTGGTGATGGACGATCGAGTGGCACTCATCGACGCCGAGTCGGGTCGCACCGTCACGTACGGCGACATCGCCGCCCTGTCCGACCAGCTGACCACCGTCGCCGCCGGCCGCCGGTTCGCCGTCGTCTTCACTGAGCTCACGACCCGGTCGCTGGCGCTCTACAGGGCTGCGTACTCCGCCGACATCGCCGTGGCGCTCCTCGAGGCATCGCTCAGCGACGACCTGGCGCTGCCCCTGCTCGCCTCGTACGAGCCCGACGTGATCATAGCGACCAGGGCGCGGACGCTGCCGCCCGGTTACCGCGAGGTCATCCCCGACGTGTACGTACGCGACGGGGACCCCACTCCCGTCGACGATGACCTCGCGGTCCTGCTCTCCACCTCTGGCAGCACGGGTAGTCCACGGTTCGTCCGGCTCTCGCGCTCCAACATCGAGTCCAACACTTCGGCGATCGTGCGGTCGTTGTCGCTGACCGCCGACGACCGTGCAATGACGATGCTGCCGCTCAGCTACAGCTACGGCATGTCCGTGGTGAACACACACCTTGCCGTCGGTGGGTCTGTCGTGGTGTCGAGCGCCAGCCTCTTCGAGCCGTCCTTCTGGCCTACCGTCTCAGACCACGGCGTGACCATGCTCAACGGCGTCCCGTCGACGTTCCCGATGCTCCTGCGAATCGGCCTCGAGAAGCAGTCACTACCGAGACTGCGCGCCCTCACCCAGGCAGGCGGTCGCCTCGCTGTCGATCTCGTCGACCGCTTCGCCGACATCATGGACCGACGCGGCGGAGAGATGTTCGTCATGTACGGGCAGACCGAAGCGTCGCCTCGCATCGCGAGTCGTAGCGTCACCCGCTCCCAGGAGCGGGTCGGCTCGTGCGGGGTCGCTCTCACCGATGGGCACCTGCAGGTCGTCGACAGTGACGAAGTACTGCCGGTGGGGCAGACGGGCGAGGTGGTGTATCGCGGCCCGAACGTCATGCTCGGGTACGCAGAAGCGCGTGCCGACCTCGTGGCCGGAGACGTCACCGGCGGCGTCCTTCATACGGGGGACCTGGGCAGACTCGATGCTGATGGGTTCCTCTACCTGACCGGCCGGACCAAACGCATCGCCAAGATCTCGGGGCTGCGGATCTCCCTCGACGAGATCGAGCACCTCGTCGTCGGCCAGGGATCCGTGGCGGCTGTTCCCGCTGGGGATGATGGGATCGTGGTCTACTGCACCGACGGCGACCCAACGGCGTTCCGAAGTATCGAACGATCCCTCAGCTCGAACCTGCGGCTGCCGCCCCGATCGATCCGGATCGTCAGAGCGGATGACCTACCGTTGCTACCCAGCGGCAAGGTCCACTACCAGGCTTTGATCGCGACGCTGAAGGAAGAGCTGTGACCGACATTCAGGAACTGTTTAGCCGACCGCAGTTCTCGCTGCCTCAGCAGGACAAGGAACAGGCGCTCCGCGGGCTCTTGAACGACTTGACCCGATCTCATCAGGAACGGTGCCAGGACTACCGCCAGCTGCTCCGCACGCTCACCGGGAAGGACGAGGCGTGGGCGGATGCCGACCGGCTCGAGGACTTCCCCTTCCTGCCCGTGTCGCTCTTCAAGCGGCGCCTCCTCAAGAGCATCCCGGACGACGAGGTCTTCAAGACGATGACGTCGTCGGGGACCACCGGCCAGGAGGTCTCGCGGATCACCCTCGACCGGACGACAGCCGACCTACAGGCCAGGGCGCTCAGCGCGATCGTCACCCAGGTCATGGGGCCGCAAAGGATGCCGATGATCGTGATCGACACGCCGAACGTCGTCAAGAACCGCAACATGTTCTCCGCACGCGCCGCCGGCGTGCTCGGGATGATCCAGTTCGGCCGGAAGCACTTCTACGCCCTCGACGACGACATGAAGCTCGATGTGGACGGCCTCAGCGCGTTCCTGGACCAGTACGCGGGACAGCCGATCCTTCTGTTCGGCTTCACGTACATGGTGTGGGAGTACTTCTACAACGGCCTCCTGGAAGCCGGTCTCACGCCGGACCTGAGCCAAGGCATCCTGTTCCACAGCGGTGGCTGGAAGAAGCTCGCCGACAAGGCCGTCGACAACGCCGAGTTCAAGCGGGGGCTGGGCGAGGTGACCGGTCTCCGCCGGATCCACAACTACTACGGCATGGTCGAGCAGGTGGGGAGCGTCTTCATGGAGGGGCCCGACGGCTTCCTCTATCCGCCCAACTTCGCTGACGTCATCATTCGGAACCCCGAGACGTGGGAGGTCGCGGCCCCTGATGAGCTGGGCCTCATCGAGGTCATCAGCGTGCTCCCCCACAGCTACCCGGGACATGTCCTGCTCACGGAGGATCTCGGGCGCATCCATGGGGTCGGTGATCCCGCCAGTGGCTGGGCCGGCAAGCAGTTGAGCGTCATCGGACGCCTGCCCAAGGCGGAGTTGCGGGGCTGCAGCGACACCCATGCCGCGTCGGTCGAAGAGCAGGGTGTCGCATGACCGTACGCCAGCTCGTGCCTGTCGTCGGAGACTGCGAGCCCGCTGACCTCGCCGAGCAGTTGCTGGGCATCGAGTCGCTCCCGCCGTTCAGTGACGAAGCCATCGCCTTCGCCGCCGACCTGTCACGCGCCCTGGCCCGCGCCGGACGGGGCCGACCGGAGATCGAGGCGGCAGCGTTCTGGATGCGCCGCGCCAAGCTGAACCGGCTGGCGGCCAGCTTCGCGGAGCTCGGCACCGAGTCCAGCCTGCTGGTGCCCCGTGGGATCGTCTTCCACGTCCCGCCTGCCAATGTCGACACCCTGTTCGTGTACTCGTGGCTGCTCGCGATGCTGACCGGCAACCGAAGCATCGTACGGTTGTCCGAGCGGAGCACCGATCAGGCGGCGATCATCTTCGACGCGATGCGCGAGACCATGGCCCACCATCCCGCCATCGCCGCTCGATCGGCGATGGTGACGTACGGCCACGACCGAGATGTGACACAGGTCTTCAGCGACGTGTGCGACGTGCGCGTCATCTGGGGCGGTGACCGCACGGTGAACGAGATCCGACGGATCTCGTTGCCGACCCACGCCACCGAGCTGACCTTCCCCGACCGGTTCTCGCTGGCGGCGGTCAGGGTCGACGCCTACCTGGCGCTGCCGGCCCCGGATCGCGATCGGGTCGCCGAGCAGTTCTTCAACGACGCATACTGGTTCGACCAGCGCGGCTGCTCCTCCCCACGGATCGTTCTCTGGGTCGGGGACCGCGCCTCCGCAGCCACGGCAGAGAGCGAGTTCTTCGATCGGCTCCGCACCGTCGTGGACACGAAGAACTACCAGGTCGATGGGGCGCTCGCCGTCGCCAAGCTGACGCAAGCTTACGGCGAGATCATGGATCATTCGATCGGCTCCTACCGCGCGCTGGGCAACGAGATCACGGTGCTGGGCGCCGTCGAGCTGCCCGACGTCCGCGGCGAGTTCTGTGGCGGCGGGCTGTTCACGAGCGTCTCCGTCCCGAGCCTCGACGAGCTCCCGAGCTTCGTACGACGGGCGGACCAGACACTGTCCCAGCTCGGCTTCACGCGCGAGGAGCTACGGGACCTGGCAGTGCGGCTCAACGGCAAGGGGATCGACCGCATCGTCCCTATGGGAAGCGCGCTCGACTTCAACCGGTTCTGGGACGGGTACGACCTGGTGCAGGAGTTCACCCGACGCGTGACGGTGGACGCAGGGCGACGGTGACACACCCCCTGGCCCGGATCGCCGACGACGTCGCCGGGCTGGGAGTCGACATCGAACCGGTGGCGCGGTTCGCCGATCCGGATCTGCGCCTGTTCACGCCGTCCGAGATCGCCCACTGCCTCGGACGCCCCGACGCCTCCGAGCGGTTCGCCGGCCGGTGGTGCGCCAAGGAAGCGGTGCTCAAGGCCCTCACCGGAGCGCCGGGACGCTACTCCCTTCGCGACGTGGAGATCGTCAGCGGGCCTCAGGGGGAACCCCACGCTCGGGTCAACGGCTACGCCGGCACAGTCCTTGTCAGCATCGCCCACGACGGCGTCACCGCCGTGGCCGTCGCCTGGCGCCAGGCCGACCCGGCCATCGACTGAGCTCGGAGCGCGGCGGCTGCCTCAGGCGGTCGCGTACGGGCTCGGCTCTCCCATAACCTCGGCCGCGATGTGGCCGCCGACCTCGAGCGACGCGGTGGCTGCGGGCGACGGCGCGTTGAGCACGTGGACCTGCCTACCGGACCGCTGGATGATGAAGTCGTCGGCGATCTTGCCGTCACGGGTGATGGCCTGCGCCCGGATGCCGGCCCCCGCGCGCACGATGTCCTTCGGCCGCACGGCCGGGATGAGCTTGGCGAGCGACGCGGCGAAGAGGCGCTTGCTCAACGATCGGGCGAGCTCGTGCGCCCCGGTGCCGATGAACGGGGGCGCGAACTTGAGCAGGCCCGGGTACGTGAGGGCTTCGATGGTTTCCTTGACGTTGACGGTCCGCCAGCCGTACGCCTCCCGTGCGAACGCGAACACCGCGTTCGGCCCTGCGTGCCTCGAACCGTCGATCATGCGCGTGAAGTGGACGCCGAGGAACGGAAGCTCGGGGTCGGGGACCGGGTAGATGAGGTGGTTGACTAGGTAGTGCTTGTCGGCGACGAGCTCGTAGTACTCGCCGCGGAACGGCACGATCTGTACAGCCGGCTCGAACCCGGCAAGACGTGCGACCTTGTCGGACTGAAGTCCTGCGCAGTTGACCAGCATGTCGGAGCGGCTGACGCCGAGGTCATGCTCCACGACCACCTTCGACCCCTCATCACGGATTGCGCGCACCTTCGTACCGGTCATCAGCTCACCGCCGTGGTCCGCGATCAGCGAGGCGAGGGTGCCGCAGACGGCCGCGTAGTCGATGATGCCGGTCGACGAGACCTTCAGCGCCTTGAGGGCGTCGACGTGGGGTTCGATCTCTCGGGCCTCCTCCGCGGACACGACGCGCACTGACGTGCCGTTCTTGAGGCCCCGGTCCAGGAGGTTGTCCAGCGCAGGCAACTCCTTGGGCCGCGTGGCGACGATGAGCTTCCCGCAGACGTCGTACGGGATGCCGTGCTCGCCGGCGAACCGCACCATGGACTGGTTCCCGGCCGTGCACATCCTGGCTTTCAGGGACCCCGGCTTGTAGTACGGACCGGCGTGGATCACGCCGGAGTTGTGCCCCGTCTGGTGCCCTGCCCAGTGGTCTTCCTTCTCCAGGACCGTCACGTGGGCGCCGCGGAGGCTGAGGCTGTACGCGGTCGCCAGACCGACGATCCCTCCGCCGATGACCGTGATGTTCGTCACTTCGTCTCCTGGCTCTGTCGTGGCTCACGGCCTCGACCCGTCGTGCTCTTGAGTCTATTGGCGGGGACCGGAACGCCTGCAGCCCGCCCCCACGAGGGTCCGCCTGCGGTCCTCGTGCCCCTCCGGCAGCGCGCCCCCCAAGCGCGGGAGGCGGTGATGTCATGACTCGCCAGCCGGCTCCGCCCTGTCGATCTGGTCGGTGAACGCCGGCTCGCGAGGTGCCGTCACCTCGACCTGAGGTGCCGAGGCCGCCGCCGCCGTCGGGACCACGCCCAGGGGTGCCGCCCGCCGCAGCGAGTGAACCTGCCACAGGACCGCACCGAGGAGCGCGGCGAACGCGAGCGACGTGATCACCACGGTGAGCATGGGCCGAGGGCCCATGTGCCACCACCATTCGACGCTGTTGTCGAGGTTCGCGACGAAGACGTCGACCCCGGTGGTGTACCGCCTGATCTCCGCCCAGATGGCGACGGTCTGAGCGAGCACCAACAGCACCCCCGACGACCACCAGTTGAGGCGTCGAGGGACGCAGGGCCCGCCGGGTCGACGGATGGAGCATAAGGAGGATGAGGGTGATCACCACCGCCGGGAGTACGTACCGGGGCTGGACCTGGGTCCCCACGTGGTCCCCCACCTTGTTCAGGACGTACATCGGAAGGGCCACGGCCGCGAACACAGGGAGGGCGAGCGCGACAGCCTTCTGCCACGACATCGCCGACAGGCCGACTGCCGCGACGATGACGACTGCCACCAGCGCGGAGACGTGCACGGCAGCGGGCATCGGGGTGTCGACCCAGCCGAGGCCCCACATCCCGAAGACCCCGACCGGGATCGACGCGACCTCGAGGGCGTTCTGCCGGAAGAGCTGAGTCCTGTCGAGCGAGCTCTGGCTGCCGAATCCGTTGAGCGTCGTCTGAGATCCGTGGAGGGCAGCCCAGACACCGGCAAGGGCGATGAGACCCAGCACGGGCCAGATCCATGGTGACCGCAGAATCTTCCGGAAGTGCAGGACCGCGACGCTTAGTAGGACGATCGCCAGGAACACGGCCGAATCGGTACGCGCCATCGCAGCCAGCACCGCCCCCAGGACGCCGATCCCTGCGGCGACCGCGCGGCGCGGCCAGGTCTCAGCATCCATTGCGACCAGCAGTCCGATCAGCGCGGCGGCGATGCCAGAGATGGCCCAGGAGCTCGGGTTGGTGGAGGCGATCGTGAACAGTCCCAACGGGACGACGGTGCTCAGCACCCCTACCCCGATGACGGGACGCAGCCGCGCCGACGCGACGAGCGAGAGTCCGATGAGCATCAGCACGGCGATCATCACGTTCACGACCCGGATCAAGAGCACCGTGCGCTCCACGTGGCTGCTGACGAATACGTGCATGATCCGGTAGTACATGCCCGGGTACAGGCCGGCGTCGAAGCGACCCGTTTGGACCATCTCGGAGCCGAGGCGGTCAGTGCACTCACCGGACTTGTCGCTGAGGAACCTGAAGCACAGGCCAGCTTCTGCGACCGCCCTGGGCACCGTAACTGAGGTGGCCGTGCCCTCCGACCCTGCCTGCCAGGCGCAGCCGGACGTCTCGACCGGCGGCGGGCACCAGATGCTGGGCAGGTGGAAGTCGTCGTCGGGCGCCGAGCCTACGGGTGACGAGAGCGACCATCCGCAGCCGACCACCATGGCGAGGACAGCGACGAGGAGATGTTTGAGGACTGTGCGAGGAGTCACGGACACCATCCTCGCAGGTGGACGACCTGAGGTCCGGCAAGGTCGCACGAGTGCTCCGCTCGACCGCTGCGTGGATGGCGAAGGGGGTGCTAGCGTCCCCAGCGTGTCGGAGAACGTGAACCTGATCATCTTGGGCGCCTCGGGCGACCTCACGCACCGGTTGCTGCTGCCTGGCCTGGGGACGCTGCTCACGGCGAACCACAGCATCACCGTCAACCTCGTCGGAGCCGGCGCAGAGGACTGGACCCAGGACCACTGGCGCGAGATCGCGCGAGCCTCGCTCGCCGAGGGCGGCTGCGGCGGTGACCGTCTCGACGCGATGGTGGCATCGACCACGTACAAGAAGATCAACGCCTCCAGCAGTGACGACCTCGCGAGGCTGATCGCCGGCTTGACCGGTCGGATCGTGCTGTACTTCGCCCTGCCACCGGCCGTCAGCCTGGCTGCGTGCGAGGCCCTCACCGCCCTCGACCTTCCCGCCGATGTCTTCCTGGCGATCGAGAAGCCGTTCGGTACGGACCAGGAGAGCGCCAAGGCCTTCAACAAGCTGCTGGCACGTCTGCCCTTGCCCGAGTCGCACATCTTCCGGGTCGACCACTACCTCGGCAAAGCGACGGTGCTCAACCTGGTCGGGCTTCGGTTCACCAACCGGATCTTCGAGCCCGTCTGGGACGCGACGAACATCGAGTCCATTCACATCGTCTCCGACGAGTCGCTGGCGCTCGAGGGTCGAGCCGGCTACTACGACCGCTCGGGCGCCCTCAAGGACATGATCCAGAGCCACCTCCTCCACGTCATGGCGATGCTCTGCATGGAGGAGCTCGCGATGTACGACGCGTTCGAGCTCCGCGACCTCATCGCCCACGTGCTGCGCTCGACCCACCTGTGGGAGGACGACCCGGTGAAGGCGTCCCGACGCGCCCGCTACACGGCCGGGAAGATCGGTGACGAAGTCGTACCGAACTATGTCGACGAGCCTGGGGTTGATGCGTCCCGGAACACCGAGAGCCTCGCCGAGGTCACCGTCGAGATCCGCAACGCCCGCTGGGCCGGGGTGCCGATCGTCCTCCGCAGCGGGAAGGCCCTGGGCGATGGCGTACGGCAGATCACGGTCGTCTTCCGACCCATCCCCCACACGCCCGTGGGCTTCCTCAACGCAGCCCCGCCGAACGTCGTGGTGATCGGGCTGTCCCCCGAGTACATCCGCGTGCAGCTGTCCACGAACGCCGAGGGGAACAAGCTCGAGCTCGAGCCGTCGGTGCTCGACGCGGAGCTCGGTGAGAGCCCGATCCGGCCCTACGGCGAGATCCTGTCGCACATCCTCGCCGGCGACCCCCTGCTCAGCGTGCGCGGCGACGTGGCCGAGGAGTGCTGGCGGATCGTCACGCCCGTGCTCGACGCGTGGGCCTCGGGCGAGGTCCCGATGGACACGTACCAGGCCGGTTCAGCAGGTCCGTCGAACTGGACCTGACCTGACCGTCGTTGGTGAGCAACCCTCACCAGCGTTGGAAATGTCGCGACAGCGAGCCAAAGCACCGGTACGGACTTCGCCGACAGGGCAGAATTGCCCTCGTGCCCCGCTTCGTCTCCGCAAAACCTGACTCACGGCTGATCCCTCTGCCGTGGGGCACCCCACTTGCCGAGTGGCCGACCGAGCACCTCGTCGCGCTCCCCCGAGGCATCTCCCGTCACGTCGTACGGTTCATTCGCGTCGGCTCGAGCGTGTACGCGGCCAAGGAGGTCATCGAGCACCTGGCGCTCCATGAGTACCGGCTGCTGCACGACCTGATGCGCATGGGGACGCCGTCGGTCGAGCCGATCGGCGTGATCACCAAGCGTGTCGCCGCGGACGGTACGGAGCTCGACCCGATCCTCATCACCCGTCACCTGCAGTTCTCACTCCCGTACCGCTCGCTGTTCGCCGCGGGCGTGAAGCAGGACACGGTCAGCCGCCTGATCGACGCCATGGTGGTGCTGCTCGCGCGGCTGCACATCAACGGCTTCCTCTGGGGGGACGTGTCGTTGTCGAACACGTTGTTCCGGCGCGATGCGGGGTCGTTCGCCGCGTACCTTGTCGACGCCGAGACCGGCGAGCTGCATGACACGCTCACCGCCGGGCAGCGAGAGCACGACCTGGTCGTCGCCAGGACCAACCTGTTCGGCGACTTCTGCGACCTGCAGGCCGGTGGCATGCTCGAGGAGAGCCTCGACCCGCTGCACCTCGTGGACATGGTCGAGACGCGCTACCGCGAGCTGTGGGCCGAGCTGACCGGCGTGGAGGAGTTCTCGGGTTCCGAGCTGGGCCGTATCGAGAGCCGGGTACGCCGACTCAATGCACTCGGCTTCGACGTCGCCGAGCTCGACATCCAGACGTCGGACGACGCCTCGCACATCCGGATCCAGCCCAAGGTCGTCGACGCGGGTCACCACTCGCGGCGTCTGCTGCGTCTCACCGGGCTCGACACCGAGGAGAACCAGGCGCGGCGGCTGCTGAACGACCTCGACACGTACCGCGTCCGCACCGGCCAGCAGCACCTCGACGAGGCGATCGTCGCCCACGCGTGGCTCACCGACGTGTTCGAGCCGGTCATCCAGATCGTGCCGAACGAGCTCAAGGCCAAGCGTGAGCCCGCACAGCTGTTCCACGAGGTGCTCGACTACCGCTGGTACCAGTCGCAGCGGGAGTACCGCGACGTGCCGCTCACCGAGGCGACGCACGGCTACGTGAACGACGTGCTCCGCAAGCTCCCCGACGAGGCGATGTCCGCGGATGCCCTGGCGCCCGTCGAGGGCCGCCACCTCGTCGACCCCTACGACCCGTCTCAGGGGTTCATCGAGGCCGGCGACGAGGAACCTCCGTACGACCCGTGGGAGGCGGCCGCGGAGGATGCCGAGCCCGACACCGGCGGAGGCTTCTTCGATGTCGCGGCGCTTCGCGCCCAGGCGGCCGCCAAGGAGGCGTCGAAGAAGGA
>Ga0209123_1001539_pt1 | contig 22405 bp, 15 predicted proteins | sample BarGraIncu00431A_FD_184500 | JGI IMG/M metagenome (GOLD analysis project Ga0209123, IMG submission 184500) | Arctic peat soil microbial communities from Barrow, Alaska, USA - Barrow Graham LP Incubations 004-31A (SPAdes) (version 2) | ecosystem: Environmental > Terrestrial > Soil > Wetlands >...
AAACGAAATTCTTCTTGTTCATTACATGTTCTTTAAAGAACTCGTACGTACCGGAACTTGTTTCACGAGAGTAAACAATGATCTTCAAATCCTGACCGCCTACTTGTTTCCAGTTTGTAACCTTACCTGTAAAAATTGATTCCAACTGTTCACGGGTAAGTTGATTAATTTTATTGCTTGGATTAACAATCACAGCCAAAGCGTCGTATGCAATAATGGTTTCCTTTACCGTTTTGCCGGCTTCCTGTACTTTAAGCTTTTCATCCAGCTTCATTTTACGTGAAGACTGTGCAATGTCAGTTGTATTGCTTAGCAAAGCAGCGAGTCCCACTCCGGATCCACCACCAACTACTGAAATACCTGAACCTGGAAACTTCTTGCCATAAACTTCAGCAAACTTTTGTGAAAGCGGCAGACACGTGTCACTACCTTTAATTTTACAAACTACCTTTTGAGCATTTGACAGAGCCGGCATCATCATGCTGACTACCAAACCTAAAGCAACTAATGTTTTTTTCATATACTTTCTTTTTTACATATTCAAAGAAACGGGTTTACTGTTACAACGATGTTACAAGAGGTTTACACCTGCATGAAACATCGTTGTTATTATTAAAATTTGTATTGAACTCTGAAGGTGAAAACATTGTCCTTACGATCGTGTGAAAGATCAGTCAATGTACTGGTGGTATGAATCAAAGAGGTTGTTTCATTTTTCACAATGTCGTAATAAGCCATAAACTTGACATTGCTGCTCCAACGGTAGTTTAGTCCAAGACCAATCGTAGAATATTTGATATCGCCGGCACCTGTCGCCACAGCTCCTGTGGCAACTTTACCGATTTCATTACCGCTAACTGCCGTATTCGGATCATACACGTCATATTTTACAACAGCCTGTAGAGGAGTTTGCAAGATATTTTGGATGAAATAAGCGTAATATCCGTTAAATTTACGGTTGTAAACATCACCGGATGCAGCAGCAGTCAAACTACCCGTCTTTTTGTCAGCACCTGGTTGAGTACCCATCAGATATTCTGCACGTACTTGTGAGATACCAAGTGCCCAATCGTAGCTGACCTGACCATCTAGTCCCATGTATTCGCGGTTGGTCTTGTCTCCTTTTTTAATCGCAGATTCAGTAAAAGCCTGTACACCACCTACATCTTTCATTGAAAAGCTTTTTGTTGTAGCAGCGCCATAACCACCGTTGTAGTAAGAAGCACCAATACCCCATTTCAGTTTTTCGTCTCTGGAAGACTTCGTGGCAGATAAATGTCCGATGAAATCCTTGTAACTATCTGTCTCAACGTTGGTTCCATTACCATCCATTAATCCTAAATCAAGTCTTAAGAAATTCCATGTGGAAGTTTTAGGAGCCTGAAAGCTTAAACGAGCACCCAAATCGCGTTCTCCCGGAAATAAGGTTTGAAAAACACGTGAACGTTCCGGTGTTTCTCTTGCGCTGGACGAATAGGAAATTTCATAACCAAAAGGACGGTCAAAAACACCACCGGTCAGAGAAACGGTATTCAACCATGGTTCTGTCACGCTAAAAAAAGCATCCTTAATAGCCAACCCTTTTTCAGTAATATCAAACTGCATAACAGCTTGTGCATTCTCATTATCGTATGCAAATTTGACACGGCCTCTTCTAACAGCAATTCTATTGTCTAAAGTCGAAGTAAAATCACCACCGGCGTAACTGGAAATACCGGCTGTATCCGCCTTTTGGTATTGAACCTGTACATAACCTGTGATTTTTAATTTTTTTGCAATCGTGTTATCGGATTGCAGTTGCTCCACATCCGATGCCAACGTATTCTCAACAGCTTCTTGCGCAAATGTCGTACCCAGCGAGGACACAACAAAAAGACCCATTAAAATCCTGCGTTTGTAATTTTTCATTTGAATCGTTTTTTTAAATTTTTTACATTTGATTTCGATGCAAAAGAACGGGTTAGGTGTTACATTGGTGTTTCAAAGGAACGAAATAACTGTTTCAGGATTTATTCCATTACTTTTGTAAACATATAATAAACTTCCAATGGATATACAACTATTCAGCTTTGCACCCATTCACGGGACTCAACCAAAAGTGCTCATTCTGGGAACAATGCCCAGTGCAACTTCGCTTCAGCAAAGCGAATATTATGCCTTTCCGGGAAATGTTTTCTGGAAAATTATTTCTGCGATAAAAGGAATTGAATGCCCGTCTGTTTACGATGAAAAAAAAAATCTGATCCTGGAAATGAACCTCGCACTTTGGGATGTATGTCATACCTGCATTCGCCCTGGGAGCGCTGACAGTGCTATCCAAAAGGAGGAGCCAAATGAACTGAAAAAAATATTGGAAGCTTATCCATCCATCCACACCATCCTGTTTAATGGAAAAACGGCTGAAAAACTTTTTCATAAACATTTCAAAAAAATAGATGGTTTTGAAATGATAGTCATGCCCTCAACCAGTCCTGCATATACCTTATCCTTTGAAAAGAAATTGAAAGTATGGCAGGAATCACTTATTTCATATCTTGTTTCACCCAGATAAGTGCATCCACATCAAATCCGAGCGACTTTGCCTTTTGAAGATAGTTTAGCTTAACATCCTCAGGAACAGTGGTCTCCCTGGAAAGGATCCATAGATAGCTAAGATTATCACCTGCAACCAGTGCATATTTATACTCCTCATCCAGCGCAATAACATTGTAGCCACCATAAAACGGACCAAAAAAAGAGACTTTCAGCCTTGCCTCATCGGACGACCCGACAAATTTCGCTTTACCAATCGCTTTTTTCCATTGCTTTTTAGCCAGAAGATACCCCCGGTTTTCTACCCGGATACTTCCGTCCTTATTCATGGAATAATTGGCTGTTGTGTGATCCATTCCGCGCTCAAAACGAAAATCCATGCGAGCAATTTCATACCACTTCCCCAGATATTTTTCCGGATAAAATGGTTTGACAGCCATAGCTCCTTCAGGTATGCTTGCACAAGAATTGAAGGCAAAAAGACCAATAATACCGGCCAAAACAGATTTGAAAAGATTTTTCATAGACGTACGTTTTAGGTTGTACAAGAAAAGTCAGTTATACTTTATTTCACAGTGGAAAACTTTTCGCAAAGTACACTTTCTGATTGAAAAACAAGTTCCTGAAAGTTTAAAACTTTTGTTTTCACAGGATTTTTTTTGTTTCTTTGAATGTACATGTGTTCAGCAATGCTGACACATCATTTTCCAATTAACTATTCGTCCATGATAAAAAGACTACTGTTTATGCCATTTCTATGTATGGCATTTGGATCTTTTGCACAAAAAACCATACCGTTGAAAGACATACTTTATTACGGTGGTATTGAGATAAATAAACCCGTAATCTGTGACAGCGTAAACGTCCGGAATGAGAAATTTGAATGGCAGACTATGCTCAAAACTCAATTGAACGAGCCCATGGAGCAAAGTCGTTACAAGACATTGAAAATAGGCGAAGACTCCGCTTTTGTAGCGGAAAAACCGTCAAAAGGTTACCAGCTTTCCTTATGGAAGTTTTATATTATGCCCGAGAATTTCATGCCTTTAAAGCTTGAACTCAAATCGACAAATGCTTTTGAAGTCTATGTGGATGGGGTTAAAAACACAGAGAAAAAAACCAGGGAAAATACGAAGGAAAAAGCCGGTAAGGTCACAATTGATCTAAAAGCCGACCCCAGACAATATCAGGTACTGGTCAAAATGCTTTCAGCAGCTACAGACTCTTGCGATCTGAATTTTTCAGTAGGCGTTAAAACAGAGAAACGCGATTCTTCCGTGCAAAACATCCTGACAGCATCCGATCGTCGTTTGTTGTTTACGCCTGATTTTCTCCTGGGAAAAAGGATAGCCAATGTAGGTACTTCACCAAACGGCAGATACGCTCTTATTGATTACAACGTGGTTTTTAAGGACGGGTCGAAAAGCAGCATTTCAGAATTGGTTTACCTCATCAGTGGTGAAGTGATGTGGAGCCTCGATTCAAACATCCGAAAAATGCGTTGGATGCCTAAAACAAATGCACTTTACTATACCCTGAAAGGTTTGGAAGGAAAAGAACTGCACGTATTTAATCCAGTCACTCAACAGGAAAAAATAGTGGTCAAAAATTTGCCCGATGCAGAATTTGTCTGGAGCCCCAGGGAAAATTTTCTAATCTGTTCCGTTTCAGATACAACACCTGACAACAAAAGCGAATTGCAACGCCTCATCAATCCTGAAGACAGACAGGATGGTTATCGCAACAGGTCATCGCTCTTTATGTATGACTTGAATACCGGGCTTTACAGCCGATTGACGTATGGTAAAGAGAACGCTAGTCTTCACGATATCAGCGCCGATGAAAAGCAACTGCTTTTTGGTACCAGAATACAATTTATACCGAAAGCTCCTTTCAGTGAAACAAACCTTTACCTGCTCCACCTGGAAACCATGAAAGTTGACACCATCTGGCAACACGATAAATTTGCCATCGATGCCGTCTTTTCACCCGATGGAAAAAAACTGCTCATCAAAGGTGCACCCGAATCGTTTGAAGGCATAGGTCAGAACATCTCCGCCGGGCAGATAGCTAATCCTTTTGACATTCAGGCATACATCATGGATTTGAAAACCAAAGAAGTAGAGTGCATCACCAGGGATTTCAACCCTTCCATCGTGGAAAGTGTTTGGAACAAGAATGACGGGCTCATTTATTTTACAGCAGAGGATAAGGATTTTGTAAGGATCTATTCCTACAATCCTGAAATAAAGTCATTCCATCTCTTTCCGGTTACACCGGATGTAGTAACTCATTTCGATGTGGCTACCGAAGCTAAAAATATGGTTTATTTCGGTTCTACCGTCAATTATACCGGCAAAGTTTATACACAGGATCTTAAAAAATACGTTGAAAAAACCGTGACCGACCCCTGTGCAGAAAGATTTAATAAGGTGGATACAGGAAAAGTGGAAGACTGGGACTTTCAATCGACTGACGGAACCACCATTTATGGACGCTACTATTTACCACCTTCCTTCGATCCATCCAAAAAATACCCGGTTCTGGTTTATTATTACGGTGGTACCTCTCCCACTTCCAGGGCTTTTGAAAGCAATTATCCGCTCAATCTGTATGCAGCAATGGGTTACGTAGTCTATACCTTACAACCTTCCGGCACCACCGGTTTCGGTCAGGAATTTTCAGCTCGTCACGTCAATGCCTGGGGAGACAAGACCGCTGACGAAATCATCCTTGGAACGAAACTTTTCTGTCGGCAACACGCTTTTGCCGACTCCACCAAACTTGGTTGTTTTGGCGCATCCTACGGAGGTTTTATGACCATGTACCTGCAAACAAAGACCGACATTTTCAAAGCCGCAGTTTCTCATGCCGGTATCAGTAACATTGCCAGTTACTGGGGTCAGGGCTACTGGGGATATTCCTACAATACGGCGGCAGCTTCCGGCAGTTATCCCTGGAACAATCCGCAACTTTACACCGATCATAGTCCACTTTTCCACGCTGATAAAGTCAATACACCCTTATTGCTTTTGCAAGGCTCAGTAGACACCAATGTTCCTATCGGAGAATCCATTCAGATGTATACCGCCTTGAAAATGCTGGGTAAACCGGTGGAATTCATCAAAGTGGAGGGCGAAAACCATTCCATCAAGAACTTTCAACGGAAACTGGAATGGCAACGTACCATTCTGGCATGGTTTGCCAAATACCTGAAAGAAGACGACAGGTGGTGGAATGAATTATACAAACCGGGAGCTTTGGATAATTAATGAACAATATGTAAATAAATAATGTTTTAATACACCATTCTATTGGTTAAAGGATTAACTACACCACACCCCATCCTTTCAATTAAAAATTTCTTTGGGTTTAACTTCTATGATTTTTCCGAAGGTCGCCAGTTTATCCATATTTATTTTGGCTCTGTTACCAACAACCATATACACCATCGTTCTTCCCTTGATATTTTTGGTGTAAAAATCCACTATATCCTGAATGTCCATTCCACCCACAGTTTCTACCAATGCCTGATTTGGATCAGATTCGTACCCTTGCTTTTTCAAATAGGAAATTCTGGAAGATAGATCACGAAAGGATGGATAATCATTCAGGGCTTCATTCACAACTGCCTGTTTTGCATTCTCTACCCTTTCGGAAAGAACCGGCATTTCTTTAATCAGGGAATCTAAAACGCTGAAGGCATCTGTTGTTTTATCACACTGCGTGGAAAGCATGGCGGTGAATTGTCCCTTTTTATCCCTGTGACAGTATGCAGAGAGCCTGTACGTTGCATTGGCCCGGTAAGCCAACGAGCGAAACTCGCGTATTTGTTGAAAAATCAGGGATCCCATGTTCCAACCAAAATAATTATTGAACAAAATGGCTGTAAAACGGGAGGTTGCATCCGGATTGATACCACCCGGCATATACCCTGTAACAATACTTTGAGAGGCTTTCGGGGCATTGATGAAATAGATTGTGGGCGCATCCACATTCTTAAGTTCCAGATACAAAGGCGTTTGAGAGGATAGGGTCATTTCACTTACAGCTACGCTCTTTTTAATTTTTTCAGCAACAACTTCCGACGGACTATTTCCGCAATAATGCATATCACAAGCTACTTTGGTGAGGATTTTAAATTCTGTCAGGAGGTCTTCACCTTTGAGTCTTTTAACCTCAGACATCGTGAGGCGGTTTAAATATTCGGACTGATTGCCATAGCGGATTTTATCAAGTAAAGCTGTGGCCTCATTATCAGGCGATTCTACTTCTGCTTTTCGGTTTATTTTAGTCGCATCAACCACTTGCTTAATTTTTTTCTGATCTGCTTTCACATTACTCATAAAATGACCTAGCAACGCCAGTGTTTCATCAAAATTGGGATCAAAACCGGATAGTTTAATGACAAATTTATCGGTACCGGCCTCAAAGTTCAGCGTGCTTCCAAGCCCCTGTAATTTTTCCCTGAATTGATTGAATGTGAGAGAATCTGTACCTAAAAGTGACAGGTAGGAACTCATAGGTTCTATTTTATTGGACTCCAGGGTACCCTTTCCAAATTCCAGGTTTAAGGTAAAAATATCATTCACCTGGTTGGGGGTCGTATAAAGCATCACTTTTGGTGCCAACTGAACAGATTTCGCATCCTTTGTGAAATCTATAAAACGGGGGTTGGCTTTTAATGTCTCCATCTGATCCAAACTTCTGGCATAATCCGATTTTGCTTCTCTATTTTTGGGAACAATGGGGGCAAAATCGGGTTTAGTCAACTTATCTTTGGGATAAGTTCCAGTCTTTTTGGTTATTTCAAGATAGTTTTCCGTGAAATACGTATTGGCCACCTTTACAATATCCTCTTTGGTCAGGGCATCTATTTTGTTAATTTCGCCCAGATAGTCGTTCCAGCTTTTGCCCTCGGAAAAAATGGAAAGCATCTTTTGAGCACGTGAATCGATATTTTCCAGTGCCTTTTCATAGTTACGCTTTTGTTCAAGTTTCAGACTGTTGAAAGCTTCCTCCGAAAAATCACCGGTTTTAATTCTATCCACTTCCTTCATCACCAAACTTTTTGCATTTTCTGTCGATTGAAAAAGAATCTTAGGAACCACCAGTACAGCTAAAATTCCGGCCTCATTGAAACTTTGGGTCAAACCGGCCGCTTGCATCACTTTACCGTCCACACTCAATTTATCCAGGTATCCTGTACCATTTTCATTGTTTAAAAGTCCGGAAACAATGCGCAAGGCCACTTCGTCGGGGTGATTGACGGGCACTCCGCGCCAGCCCATTGCAACCACTTTGATAACAGGAATGGGAATTTTAGCTACAAATTTTTCTTTCCCAACAAAAGGTTTAGGCTGTAAGATTTCCTTCTGAGGAGCATTCCCGGCTTGAACTCGTGAAAATGTTTTTTCAAGAATGGGAAGTATTTCCTCGGTTTTAAAATCGCCACTCATGATGAGTCCCATATTTCCGGCTACATAATAGTCTTTGAAAAACTTTCTCATTTGGGAGAGCTGAGGATTTTTAAGGCTTTCTGTACTTCCAACGATGGGATAAGCATACGGATGAGGTTGAAAAAAACGTTCCAAGACCTTTTCCATAGCCATGCTTCCTATAAAATCGCTGTACATATTTTTTTCTTCATACACCGTTTCCAGTTCACTTTGAAAAAGCCTGAACACAGGATTGATTAACCGTTCACTGTTAATTTCAGCCCATTGATGGATATACTGCGGAGAAAATTTATTGTAATAGACCGTATAATCATTCGATGTACCTGCATTCAGACCCGTTCCTCCAAATTTGGAGATAAGGCTGTTGTATTCATTAGGTATGGCAAAATTGGCTGCACTGACACTCAATTCATTGATTTCCTTTTGAATGTGCTTCCGGATCGTGTCATTCTTTGTGATAGCCAACTCATCATACTTGCGTTCAATGGAATCGAGCAAAACTTTTTCGGCCGGGTAATCCGTTGTTCCTATTTTATCGGTGCCTTTAAACATCATGTGCTCAAAGTAATGAGCAATACCAGTATTGGGACAATCCTTTGCTCCGGCTTTTACGAGTACTGCTCCAAAAATTTTGGGCTGGGAATGATCCTCGTTCAACCAAACGGTGAGGCCATTGCTAAGTTTATAGGTTTTAACTTCCAGTGAACCGGCTGTTTGAGCAAGGGCAATTTCGCCAAAAAAGGCACAAAATAAAGCTGCCATAAGTGCTTTTTTCATCTGATTAAAATTTTTATTTAGGGCTCACTAAATACTGTTTAAAGGATACTAATATAACCTCTTGACTCGTCTTAATAAAAACAAGTTTTTCATCTATCTTCATTTATTGAATACAAATATATCTTATTCATTTACATTTACGTAATGTTATTTGTTTTTTAACAAATCAGAAATCAGGGATTTGACATCGGTATTTGCCACTAACTTGAGATTTCTGATTGGAAAAAGTCAGACTGAAATTTTTAATATATTAAATATTTATCTATAATGTTTGTAATTATGTACAATATTAGCTATTTTTGTATATAATTATATACATTATAAAATGAAACGTACACTTCTACCAAGTCAGCAAAGAACTCTGAACACTTTTGGAGAGAATATAAAATATGCACGTCTACGTCGGGATTTTTCATCTGAAACTGTTGCTGAGCGTGCCGGGATTTCACGTACAACTCTTATTAAGATTGAAAAAGGTGATGAAGGTGTTGCTATTGGCTATTATTTCCGGGTACTTGCCGTGCTGGGTCTGGATAAAGATCTGCTTCTTGTTGCCAAAGACGATGAACTGGGAAGGAGATTGCAAGATTCAAAATTAGTGGTAAAAGAACGGGCCTCAAAGAAATAACAGATGGCACAGCATAAAAACATATTTGTTTATATGGATTGGGCAGATTCGGATAACGCTGTCTTTATGGGTGTATTACACAGTGAAGTACTGCGTGGTAAGGAAGTATTTTCGTTCGAAAACGATTCGGGATGGTTGAAAAACAAACAATTCAGAGCATTAGATCCCGATTTGGCAGAGTTCATAGGAAAGCAATACTTACCTACTGATAAAAGCAATTTTGGATTGTTTCTTGATTCCTCACCGGATCGCTGGGGACGAGTTCTGATGCACAGACGGGAAGTTCTTTTAGCGCACACTGAAAACCGTCCTATACGTACATTGACAGAAGCCGATTATTTGTTAGGCGTCTATGACGGTAACCGTATGGGAGCTCTGCGTTTCAAACTTTCCCCGGAGGGCGATTTTATGGATAACAATAAAACCCTGGCAACTCCTCCCTGGACAACCATTCGTGATCTTGAATATGCCAGTTTGCAACTCGAAAAGTCAGCGTTAAAAGACAATCCTGATTATTCCAAATGGCTTAATATGTTGATAGCACCCGGATCTTCATTGGGTGGAGCAAGGCCAAAAGCAAATATACTCGATAAAAACGGGACATTGTGGATTGCCAAATTTCCGAGTGGTCACGACACCAAGGATGTTGGAGCATGGGAAGCAGTAACAGCAGAATTGGCTGTGCTTAGTGGTATTCGGGTATCCGATTTTAAAGCTCAGAAATTTAGCGACAAACAGCATACTTTCCTGACGAAACGTTTTGACCGGACAAACGAAGGTAAACGTATCCATTTTGCTTCGGCCATGACATTGCTTGGTTATACCGATGGTGCAGACTCAGCGGAAGGTGTGAGTTATCTGGAGCTTGCGGAGTGGATAATGGCAAATTGCGTCAATACAGATGGCAATCTGGAGCAACTGTGGCGCAGAATTGTATTCAACATTGCCGTTTCTAATTGTGATGACCATTTGCGAAACCACGGTTTCTTACTTACCTCTAAAGGATGGACACTCTCCCCTGCTTATGATATCAACCCGGAGGAACAAGGCGCCGGTTTGAAGTTGAATATTTCTGAAGAAGACAATACCCTGGACTTTAATCTGGCCCTGAGTGTGGCCAAATACTTCAGTCTGAGCAAAGATCTGGCTGAAGAAATCCTCAATGAAATAAAAGCTTCCGTTTCCAATTGGCAAAAAACTGCGACAAAGTATGGGATACCACGATCGGAACAGGATTTAATGAGAGGGGCTTTCAGGTATTAATAACCCGGCTTTATGTATATTTAGTGCAGTTTAGCTGTCATAAAACTCATATTTAGTGCAGTTTGTTTATCCATTTTATGGATTTTAGTGCAGTTTAATCAATTCTTGTAGTTAATTTGCAGCAGAAACGGGTTAATATCCGCATTGTGATAACTGGATCAAATGCAAAATTACTTAGAAGCGAGTTGAGCAGAAAACTATATTAATTATCTTCGGCTGGCTTACAAAAGGAGCCGATTAGGCCCATTACTTTCCCGAGCCATCACCTGTATTCAAAAGAAAATTATCACTAACAGCAACTCTCCTTTTCATTATAACTCCTCAGTTTGTCCAAACTTACCGCGGTGCCAGTCTGAGGTGTGGAGGATTTTCATGTTTATAATTCATCCAATTTAGCTTTAATTTCCGCTTCGGTAGGAAGGGCAGATTTTATGCGTTCCTCTAATGATTTATTGGTTTTATATGAAGCAACGCCTAATGGCTGTTGGTTGCCGCGCAGGCTATACTCCACTTTCTTGTTTTTCTTGTCGGTGCAAAGTAAAAGTCCTATGGTTGGATTGTCTTCGGGTGCTTTCACTTGGTCATCAATAGCCGAGACATAAAAATTCAACTTACTGATAAATTCAGGAATAAACTCTACCGCTTTCAATTCTATTGCCACGTAGCAATGAAGTTTTAAGTGATACATCAAAATATCGACATAATAGTCGTCTTCTTCCACATCAAGGTGATATTGATGCCCCACAAAAGCGAATCCTTTGCCCATTTCTAGCAAAAAATCAGTGATTTTCTGAATCAATTTTTCTTCAATCATTCGCTCGTTTACTTTTTATTCAATGGCAAGGAAACCAAATTTGTAGGGGTCTTTAAAAATATCACGAGCCAAATCGGAATGAAACTCAGGCAATGTGGTATGAAAATTATTGATTGCTTTGCCCTGATTTCGATACAAATCGTTTTCCACTTGCAGCAACATCACATTACGACTCCAACCGTTCTCTGCCGTTTTCAGAACGTAAAAGGCTCTTTCTGACACATCCTTTACTTTGCCAATCAATGATATGTGGTGATACCAAGTTATTTGTGCAAGCGGCACTTGCACAAATTGCTCATCATCCTCTAATTTGGCAAGTGCCGCTTGCCAAATTGGGCGAATCGTATATTCATCAAATTTGGCACGTGGCACTTGCAGAAAGGGGAAATCAGGATACTCATTGGCAAAGCGTTTCATGTTACGCAGATTTCTTTCAGAATAACCGCTTTCTCCTTTGTAACGTTTTTGCAAATCAGCCGAAAGAAGATCAATAATCTGCGCTCCCCAACCTTGTGCCTCCTGCTTTTGTACTATTTCTTTCCCTATCATAAAATAGAGTTGCAATAAATCGGCATTAACCTTCAGCGAAGCTTGTAACTTGGCTGTTTCAATGGTGGTACAAATATCGCTTACCCACGATTGATAGGCTTCGTGCGTAAAATCTTGAGAAGTTAAAACTTTTTTTTGAGGGGTAGTACTATTTTCCATCCATTTTATTTTCTTATAGATTTATAGATTTGAGGCTGTCGAAAAGGTGACGGGCGGTGAGGTTCATGGTTATTAATTTTCAGAGTAATTGGATACTATCTGCTGATATTGAGCATTAAACTTTTATTCTAATAGAGAAGTCAACTCTATCAATTATACATTGCTGTTATTTTATCACAATAATACTTATTTTTTTAAAATAAAATAGATTCCTTCTCTTTTAATATAAAATAATAGGTATCATTGTGAGTCCTAATTCTTAATATGTTAATTATTCACACATGATAAAATTAAATCTTTTAACCGCTCTAATTCTTGCAAACACTTTTATCGCTTGTGCTGAAAATCACAACCGGGTCTATTTCAACATAAACCCTAAAGACAGAAAAATAGTGCTTCCTGTACAATTGAATGATAGTATTACGGCAAATTTAGCGTTTGATACTGGTGGCTCTTTTGTTTTAGACTCCACGTTTTGTGCCATTCATCCTATCATCACATTGAATAATCCTTTCGTTTCCAAAAAACAGACGGGTTCGGCTTGGACATCCCAATGTACTACATCTTCAGTAAATAAAGCTTATTCAAAAATTGAAATTGGAGATACCGATTTAAAATTTGATAAAATGAAAACCTATAATTGGCAGAACTACATGCATACATCTTCGGATGGGATGTTCAATATACCTCCAAATGATACCACGAATATGTGGGAGTTAAATTTTGAGAAAAACTATCTGGAGATTCATTCTGCTGCTGATTTTAAAATGCCGGAAAATTGCTTTGTGGTTCCAATGGTAAGTCCCTACGAAATTATAATACAACTGCCATTAAAAATAAAATACGCTGATGGTGATACCATAACTCTTAATCGTACATTCTATATAGATACAGGTATGTCCTTTGATATTGCCTTCATGCACAAGGCCGAAGAATTGCCATTTTTCAACAAAAAAGTTGATGCAGTCTGGACTGAAGATCTGGGTACTTATTATCGACATTATACAGTGGATGCAACACTGTTTGACCATTTTTCTCTGCATTCCTTACGCATCTATACGTTCGACTATCCCAATGGAATAAATTGCGATTATTTGATTGGACAGAATTTCCTTAAACGGTTCAATGTGTTTTTTGATATGAAAAACCGACAAGTAGGCTTGCAGCCAATAAAGAACTTTCAAAGGGTTGTTAATTCCACCTATCGGCGGTTCCATTTTTCGACGAATAAAACATCTAAGGGCAACTATTTAGTAAATTTCATAGCCAATTACAAGGGCAATTATTATAAAACCGCAGGATTACAAGTAGGAGATGAAATCGTCGCGGTAAATGGAGTGCCTTACAAAAAAATAACGAATGAAGAAAAGAGAGAATTTTATAAGCAGGACACCTTGGCTTTTGACATCATTCGTAAAGGAAAACCTCTGAAAATAGTAGTGCAGGTTGATAAAAATGAGATACAAGGTGATTGAAGATAATTAATAGTGTCATAAACTTTAGATAAAAATTCCGATGGAAGACAAAATTAGCAGATACAACATAGAGATAGAGCATAAAGAGGTAATGCTGTGAATAGTTCCTGACATAAAGATAAGACCTCTCGGTAAATTCTCATAGGGCTTTAGCAATTTATCACACTGTATTTCAATGTTTTGAAAATTTTTTAAGGGTCAATTAAATATTCCTAATTCTAAATTTATCAAGAATTTTCCCGATAAAAAAGATCTGTTTCTTTGATAAAACCCTGCTTCACAGATTCATCCAGAAGACTCGCAGAAAATGAATTTTTAGCCAAAAGGTGAATATCTTCTTTACTCAGATTCAAGGCTTGAGCGACAGCCAGATAGTTTTCATTGAGGTAACCCCCGAAATAAGCCGGATCATCGGAATTGACCGTGACCAAAAGCCCCTTGTCCATCATCTGCTTCAATGGGTGAACTTTTAAATCAGTTACAACCTGCAATTTAAAATTGGAAAGTGGGCAAATAGTCAATGGCATTTTTCGCTCAACCAGCATTCGGACAAGCGCCTCATCTTCGAGAGAACGGTTGCCATGATCGATGCGACAAACCTGAAGAAGATCCAATGCCTCTCTGACATATTCCGGCGGGCCCTCTTCACCTGCATGGGCAACAGCAACAAAGCCATTTTGTATGGCTTTCCCGAAAACGTTGCGAAATTTAGAAGGTGCATTTCCTTTTTCGGAAGAGTCGAGCCCTACTCCCACTATCCAGTCTTTGTATTCCAACGACTCTTCAAATACTTGCAAGGCCGACGCTTCATCCAAATGTCGTAAAAAGCTCATAATGAGGCGGGATTGGATATTCAACTCTTTTTCAGCATCTACGAGTGCCTGATGAATACCGCGGATGACGGTGTCAAACTTAATTCCGCGACTGGTATGCGTCTGAGGATCAAAAAAAAGTTCGGTATGTACCACGTGCTGTTCCTTCATCTTTAACAAATATGCCCAGGTCAGGTCGTAAAAATCTTGTTCATTAACCAGCACATTCGCCCCTGCATAATAAAGGTCAAGAAATTCCTGAAGATTTCTGAAACAATAAGCTTTTTTCAGCGCTTCTACCGATGGATAATTTAGCCGTATGCGATTTCTTTCGGCTATCTGAAACATCAGTTCAGGCTCAAATGTTCCCTCCAGGTGCAGATGGAGTTCTGCTTTTGGAATGCCTTTGATAAAATCATCTATGGACAAGGTTGACATCATTCAAGACCATTAAGTAAACCAAAAAGGGGGGTGTCAAAGCACAAATATACAAATTGAAAGGATTCTACAACGTTGAAATCAATTGTTTTAATTTTGTTTCAGCCATTTTGAGGTTGTATTTGAAATTGATAAACCGGGTACCAGACTGAATATAGTCTTCCTGAGCCTGATGGACTTCCAGTGAGTTGGTTTGACCCAATCGAAGACGATCGATACTGATCTCAAAATTTTCTTTGGTCAAAGCACTGTTTTCGCTTTCGATTTCCAGCATGCGTTGCTGATTTTCAAATTCAGTCAGCGTATTTTCCAAATCGGTCATCACCTGCAACTTGATGTTTTCCAGATCGTATTCGGCTGATTGAAACTGAAGTCTGGCTTCTGCGATTTTACGTTTATTTTCTCCTGCCGTGTACAAAGGAATTGATACTGTTCCGCCTACACGGGGGCCAACAGATTGATTGCTTAAAACCGATCCGTCCGAGTTGTTGGTTTGAGAAAAATAATAACCGGCATTAAAATCCAGGACAGGCAAATTGGATTTCTTATTTTCCTTTAAAACCAGTCCGGCTATTTCCACTTGTTTCTGAAGTGAAAGGATGGCTGAGTTGGAGGTATTGACTTTTTGAAGAAGGTCTGCCTTATCCGGAGAATAATCCAAAGGAATAACGTCGGCGATTTCAAAAACAATTTCCGGATTTCTCCCCAACAGTCTATTGAGGTTTTTTTTACCTGCTTCAATGATGTATTGCTGTTGAATGGCATTTTCCATGGCAACATTCAGATCAATTTTTGCCTGTAAAAGGTCTGTTTTTACAAGTGACCCCGCATCATAACCTGTTTGGGCAATTTTAACCCGTTCACGGTTGAAATTGATGGCCTCGTTGAAGGAGTTCAGTTGTTGTTTCTGACGCACCACATCGTAATAGGCAGCGATCACCTCGTATTGGGTTTGCAAGACCTGTTCCTTAAATTTCATTTCACCAAGAGCCTCAATCTGGTGCAATTTATTTTTGGTCACAAACATTTTTCCACCATTGTACAAGGTCCATGAAAGTTCAGTTCCTGCCACGAACGAAGTAGTTGAAAGCGAAGGATAGCTTTTTTCCACGCCATCGGAAGACTTCTGCCGGACACGGTTATTCTCATAATTTCCGGTACCGGTCAGACCAATTGTTGGCAACATCCCTGCATTCCCGGGTGTATTGTTTATTCGTGCTATTTCCGCATCGTTTCGGGACACCTGAATATCGAAATTGTATTTTAACGCTGTATTTACGGCATCATCCAGGAGCAGAATATTCTGAGCAGAAACAGAAGACACCAGCATGAATGCGATCAGAATAGGTCCTATTTTCATAAATTATCCTTATTAATTGAACGATCTTTATTCCCGGACAGTACAATGTAGGTCGTAGGAATGACAAACAAGGTGAGCAACAAGGAAAAGAGCAGACCGCTTACCACCACAATACCCAGTGGCACACGGCTAGTTGCACCGGACCCCAATGCAAATGCAATGGGAAAGGCTCCGAAGATGGTGGCCAGTGAGGTCATCAGAATGGGCCGGAAACGTGCAGAGGCAGCTTCAAAAGCAGCAACCCGTTTATTCATTCCCAGTTTTCGTTTCTGATTGGCAAACTCAACAATCAAGATTCCGTTTTTCGTAACAATTCCAATTAAAAGAATCATCCCGATTTCGGAGAAAATATTGATGGTTTGTCCGAAAACCCACAAGGAAAGCATAGCCCCGGCAATAGCCATAGGAACAGTGAGCATAATAATGAACGGATCGCGAAAACTTTCAAATTGAGCGGCCAGAATCAGATAGATAAGCATTAAAGCTAAAACCAGCGCAAAAGAAATGTTCGACCTGCTTTCTTCAAAGTCTCTGGATGGCCCTGCCAAAGAAGTATTAAACGACTTATCCAGCAATTTGTCAGAAATTCGTTTCATTTCATCAATGCCATCTCCCAGTGCCATACCTTTGGCAAGATTGGCTGAAACTGTAGCCGATTTGTAACGGTTGAAGTGATACAAAATGGGAGGATTACTGTTTTCCTCGATTTTCACCAGATTATCCAGTTGTATCATATTACCGGATGCAGACCGAACATACATGGAAGAAATATCTGCTGGAGCACTCCTGTTTTCGCGGACTACCTGCCCAATCACATAATACTGTTTGTTGTTGCGCAGGAAATAGCCATACCGACTCCCGCTATAGGCCAATGACATGGCATCAGAGACATCCTTTTCATTGACTCCAAGCGTATTTGCCTTCAAACGGTCAACGGTTATATTTACCTCCGGTTTGTTAAATTTCAAATCAACGTCCACATTTTTGAATACCGGACTCTTCTGTGCCTCTTCCAAAAATCGGGGCAAAACTTCCTGTATTTTATTAAAATCAAGATTCTGCAGAACAAATTGTACAGGCAATCCTCTGGAAGTAGCAGTTGCAATGGTTGGTTCCTGACTGGCTACAACTTTGGCATCCGGTATGGTTTCATAGATACTTGAAATCCTATCGTAAACATCTTGTTGAGAAGATTTTCGTCCAATTGGGTCAGAAAGATAGGTTTCGATGAAACCTGAATTGACACTGGAACTGCTTCCACCACCGTATCTGGTAAGTACAAATTTTAATTCAGGAACCGAATCCTTAATTACTTGGGCAACACGATCCACAATGTTCTGAGTAGTAGTATACTCCATTCCCTCAGGCGCCTTTATGGAAGTCCGGATGTAACTGTGGTCTTCGAGCGGTGCCAGCTCCGATTTCAATGTTTTTGAAAAGGCAAAAATCATGAAAACACAGAGCCCGAGAATGGAAAAAGAAATCCATTTGTTGGTGATAAAGAAAGCCAGAAAACGTCTGTATTTTTTTTCCATTCCCAGGAAAAAAGGTTCGGTTGCCGTATAAAATTTTGAATGAAGCGTTTTTGAACCGCCCAGAACCACATTTAATACAGGCGTCAATGTCAGTGAAACCAAAGCTGAAATAAGCACTGCACAGGCTACAACAATACCGAATTCACGGAAGAGTCGACCTGTAAAACCTTCCAGAAAAATAACCGGAATAAATACGATGGCTAAAGTCAGCGAAGTTGAAACGACAGCAAAGAATATCTCTCGGGTTCCTTCAAAAGCAGCCTGCCATTTGTTCATTCCACGCTCTATTCGCTTGAAAATATTTTCCGTAACCACAATACCGTCATCAACAACAAGCCCCGTAGCCAGTACTATTCCTAAAAGAGTCAGTACATTGATGGAATAACCAAAAATATACATAATGAAAAAGGTCCCGATCAGGGAAACCGGAATATCTATCAGTGGTCGCAAGGCTATTATCCAGTTTCTGAAAAACAGAAAGATAATCAGCACAACCAAAAAAATGGATATCATCAGCGTCTGAACCACATCGGTCACAGATTGTCTCACAAACAGCGATTTATCACGACCAACGGCAAGCTCCATCCCTTTAGGACTGGTCTCATTGATCTGATCCAGACGTTTATAAAATTCATCGGCTATCTGAATGGCATTAGCACCCGGAAGCGGTATTAAAGCCAGTGAGACACAATTTATGCCATTTATTTTCGCCCCCGATTCTTCATTCTGAGACCCCAGGACAGCTTCCCCAATATCTTTAAGTTTGACCACCTGATTTTCGGTTTGTTTGAGTATCAGATTATTAAAATCATCCTCTGAAACCAGACGACCGTTGGTTCTAACTATAAGTTCCGTGGAATTACCCCGGATCTTACCTCCGGGCATTTCCACATTCTCTCTGGTTAAGGCATCTTTAACATCGGATGCTGTCAATTTATAGGCAACCATCTTTTGAGGATCCAGCCATAAACGCATGGCCGGTTTTTGTTGTCCGTAAATGGCCACTGAGCTTACACCTGGAATGGTCTGAAATTTTTCCTGCAAGATATTTTCGGCGTAATCACTCAGCTCAATGTTGCTCATATCGCTGCTTTGCGCAATAAGGGTGACAATAGGTTCACTGTCGGCATCCGCTTTCGTTACGGTTGGTTGTGAATCAATGTCTTGCGGCAGGTTTCTCATAGCCTGTGAAACTTTATCACGTACATCATTGGCCGCTTTTTCCAAATCAGAGCCGAGTTCAAATTCGACCGTGATCCTGCTGGAGCCAATCGCTGATTGAGAGGTAATGGATTTGACCCCTTCTATTCCATTGATGGATTTTTCAAGGGGCTCGGTCACCTGCGATTCTATGACTTCTGCATTGGCTCCCGTATAGGATGTTTGTACAGTGATTACCGGTGGATCAATGGCCGGGTAAAGACGGATTCCCAGAGAATTAAAACCTACTGCACCCAAAAGCAGGATGACAAGGCTTAATACCGTAGCAGCGACAGGACGCTTCAGCGCTATATCAGAAAGCATCATAATGTGTTACTTACTTGAGAGTACATTATCCTGGAGCCTTCTTTTAAAAACAAGATGCCATTTGTAATAATGGTATCACCTGGTTGAATACCTTGGGTAATTTCAATACCGGAGGCTTTCCGTATGCCCGTTTTTACAGATACAAAATGAGCTTTACCGTTTTTTGCCAGGATAACCTTTTTATCCATCTCCTGAGGAATGATCGCTTGTGTAGGTATGACCAACGCAGCTTTATTCTCACTCAGCCGCAAGATAACATTGGAAAAAGCACCAGGAATCAAATCATCCGATTTACTGTTGACCACTGCCCTAGCCTTCAGATTACGGGTATCTTCACTGATACCCCGTTCAGTGGCCAAAATGGTTGCATCGTACTGTTTATCACTACCGGATAGGGCAAACTTTACTTTCATGCCGTTTCTGATAACCGGACCATACTTTTCAGGTATGTAGAAATCAAGTTTCAGGTTGTTTTCGCTTCGAATAGTAGCTACCAACGTTGAAGAGCTGACAATAGCTCCAACGCTTATATTTCTCAATCCAATGACACCGTCAAAAGGTGCCAGAATTTCTGTTTTTCGTATTTGTGCCTTTTGCACTTCAATATCCGCTTTCAATGAATTCACCTGCAATCCGGTTGCCTCGTAATCATTTTGGCTGATGCCATTCACTTTCAGGAGTTCTGACTGTCTTTGCTGAATTTGTTTCTGGATATCAAGTTGTGATTGAAATTTCCTTAAACCGGCTTGCAAATCGTCGTCAAAAAGTTTAACCAACAACGTTCCTTTTCGAACAAATTTCCCTTCGGGTAAATGGATCTTCACAACCCTGCCGGCCACTTCATTTATTAATTCAACCTCTTCAAAAGCCAACAACGAACCTGAAACGGCTATTTCATTGATAAGCAAAGTTGGTTTTACAACAAATCCATTGACTTTTTTTATAGCTTCTTCTTTTGAAGACTTGTCTTTTTCTTTTGGTTTACTGAAACTTATCTTTATTAAGCAAGCCAACAATATGATAAACAGGATTGAAATCCATAGAGTTTTCTTTTTCATATGCAATTATTTATGATACTTAGAACAAAAAAATACGGGTTGGTTTAATATCTGCCGTATCTTTCCGAAGATTTTTCAACTGCAAATGTAGAAAAACTGTATAGAATTAATTAGTGAAAGGCATGAAATATAAATGACAAAAGCATTAATTTTCCTGGTTTTTAATCGGCAAAGTAAAATAAAACACCGAGCCTTCTCCTTTAACCGACTCCATACGAATATTTCCTCCAAGTAAAATCAAAAGTCCTTTTACAATGGATAAACCTAAACCACTACCCTGATGACCACGAGTTAAGGAAAGATCCTCCTGCATAAAAATGTCAAATAGTTGATCTTTGACTTTCTCATCAATTCCGATGCCCGTGTCTTTAACATAAAATTCAATAAAATCAGGTTTTACATCGTACCCAATTGTTATCAATCCTTCCTTCGTAAATTTGATGGCATTATCCAGCAAATGAAAAAGAACTCTCTTAAATAATTTCAAATCTGTTTCAACAGTCACACCGGCTGTATCAGTTGAACATAAAAAATTCAATCCAAGTCCTTTAATTTCGGCTTTGTCTTTAAAAATAAATCGGGATTCTATTAAAACAGCGTTCACATCAACTGTTTCATAGTTGACAACCATATTGCCAGAAATGATCATCGCTATACTTACATAATCTTCAATCGTATTCAATAATCGGACACTGGAAGTCTGTATCATTGAAATCAGCTCTTTTTTATCAACATCCGCTACAGCCGGATCGACCAGCAGGTCACTGAAACCAAGAATTCCATTGAGAGGAGTACGTATCTCATGGGAAATATTCTGAAGGAATGCTGTTTTAAGCCTATCACTGGATTCAGCTTTATCGATTGCAACAACTAATTCATTGTTGGTCTTTTCAAGTTCCCGGGTTCTATCTTTCACTTTCTGTTCCAATATCTGATTTTGCATTTGCATCTGTTGATGCAAATATTTGGTATACAGCAAGTTCTTGATACGCAAGGCTACTTCTACCAAATCGAATGGTTTTGTTAGAAAATCATTTGCTCCATATTCCAGTGCATGTTGTTTTGCCTCAAAAGTAATATCTGCAGTAAGAATAAGAATGGGAATATAAGTATCGGTTGATATGATATTTTTTAACTGCGCCATCACCTCAAACCCATTTAAATGTGGCATCATCAAATCAAGCAGAATCAAGTCCGGATGAAAACTTTTAAATAGTGATAGCACCTGGCGAGGATCTGTGGTTGATTCAACGTTTGTATATCCCTGTAGCTCCAGTAATCCTTCCAACACCTCCACATTGGCCAACTGATCGTCAACCAGCAGAATGTTTGCATTATTTAAAGTAGAATCTATCATGGTTATTCTCCTTCTAACTTAAATGTATTCATCAATGACTTTCAGAAATTCAACAATATTCAGGGGTTTGGTTAAATATTTTCTTGCGCCTAATTTTAAAATTTGTTCCAATTTATTTGGCATGGCATCAGCACTGACAACGACAATAGGTATTTTCCGGGTATTGTCTTCAGCCAATATACGTGGAATCACTTCACTCCCAGATATATCTGCCAGATTAAGATCAAGTAGTATTAAATCCGGCAATGTTTCTGCAGCCAGTTTAACCACCTCTTTCCCATTCATACTGGTGACCAGTTTTATTGCGGAACGTTGAGTGGCTAAAATTTGTTCAACAAGTTCAATGTTGGAAAGGTTATCTTCAATGTATAAAATTTTACCTTTTTTCGATGAATGACTGGTAGTCAATTTTGACAAGGTCACTTGATCAAAGTTCACCAACTGGCATTCACCCTGCGGCAATTCAAACCAAAAGGTACTACCTGTATCTTTGACGCTTTCAACTCCAATATGCCCCCCCATAGCTTCAATCAGTTTCTTAACCACAGCCAGTCCAAGCCCGGAACCTTCTGTTTCCGTTTTTTCAGCTCCCAGACGCTCGAATGGAGTAAATATTTTATTCAAGTCATCCGGCAAAATACCCGAACCGTTGTCAGTGATTG
>Ga0209123_1001540_pt1 | contig 22379 bp, 16 predicted proteins | sample BarGraIncu00431A_FD_184500 | JGI IMG/M metagenome (GOLD analysis project Ga0209123, IMG submission 184500) | Arctic peat soil microbial communities from Barrow, Alaska, USA - Barrow Graham LP Incubations 004-31A (SPAdes) (version 2) | ecosystem: Environmental > Terrestrial > Soil > Wetlands >...
CAAACCTCATTTGCTATTTGAACTATAACTTTGTCTATATCTACTACACTTTTATCTAGTTCTTCAAAATCATTAATTGAAACATGTGGGTAAAAAGGTGGTGAAAATGCTATAACTACCATTGGCGTTTTATCCTCAATATATTCTAGTGTCTTGCTAATTATCTCAAAATTACTTTCTGGAATACTAATTATGTTATTTTTAATATCCAATTTTAATTTATTAATAGTTAACTGATAATCCTCTAAAAATTCATCTCCTGAATAATCAATAGCATCGTTGTATATTTGTGAAAAAGTTTTAACGTTACTCTTCCAGGGCAATCTATGTCTAGTTTCATTATTCTTTTTTAGATAGATACTGTAGTTTTTATTCATCTGCTTTATAACTCCAGTGAAAGCTTGCCTTGCAATTTCAAGTAACTCATCTAATATTGTCTTTGGTGTTCGGCTTAAAGTTAGTATACTAAAATATCCACCGGCAGATGTTGGCACCGATGCATCATAACACTTTTTGCCATCTCTAAAAAAGTTCCACGAAGGTGGAGGTGATACCTCATCTTCTACAATATCTGAAAAATTCGAATTAAGTTCTGTGGCAACCACAATTTGTGATAATAATAAAATCGGGTTAAACCCCTCAAAAATATCCCCGATATGCGTTTTCTTTCCCCTAACATACACTACTGGCATTAATTTGCCAACAGAACCGGTATAAAATACGCCTTCATTCTTTTTCGTTTTTTGATATGGCTCTGAATCAATTGCGATAACATATTCCAAATCAAACTTATTTTTTATTTTTTCAAGCAGATCTGCGCTACATCTCATCCCTAGCGATAATGATTCTTCATCCGCAACAGATAAAAACAGAATATTGCCATTAAAATTTTCTCTTTTTGAAAATTGTTCAATAAGTGACAACTGAATCGCAATCCCGGCCTTCATGTCCGCAGCTCCTCTTGCAAAAATCCATTCTCCACTTTCTAAATCCTCTTGCACATCGCTTGCAAGTTTAGCTTTGCTAAGCATCTCTGCGAGTATTTCTGGTTGGTATGCGTAATCTCTTAAGTTTTGATAATCATATGAATCTACAACATCATGATGATTTAGAAGAATAACGGTTTTTCTCCCCTTCCCTTTAACAAGACCCCATACTACAGATCGTCCTAATGGATCATTTTTAAGAGGATAGTTTCCTAAGTTAGTTGTATTCCCTTGGAAATAATCTAAATCTTGTAACCAGCTATATATGTAGTTTTCGACGTCTTTCTCAAGTGTTGTTCCCGTGTCGCTTTGCACAGAAATTAACTCGACTAAAATATCCTTGATTTTTTTCTCATCGTCTTGTATACAGACATATGACATCTATGACACTTCCAATCTTAATTATTAAATCATCATATTAGGTGTTAGAATATTATATTTTTTTCACTTTACAGAAAATTTTCTAGCTAAGCTTCCCAGCCTTTCGTGGGAATACTCAAAAAACTCCTCAAAGGATAGGCAATAACGATTTAGACCTGACTTTTCATTCGAAAAAGGTTCTCTAAGACGTCTACATCCGCCTTTACAAAGATTATACCATTTGCAACCTATGCATTTAGAATCTATGTGCTTTGAACAATTTATGAACGTTTTTGCCTGCTCTGAACTATACAGTTCTTCAATATTCATATCTTTAATATTGCCCATTAGCCACTTATCAGTTACATAAAAATCACATGGATAAACCCCTCCGTCAGCCTCAACAACAAACTGACACTCGCATAATCCTGACATACCGCATGCCTCAGCCCTGTAACCCATGAACATACTTACAAGATTGTCAAAATACCGTATACTTATTGCATTGCCATCACAAATATCATTATACCAAAGATCAAATGTACTATTTAAAAAGTCTGTGTATCTACCTGGTTTAAGAGAATATTTATATGAGTTAGATTCTTCATTTAAGGGGTCAATACAAGGAATAAATTGCAAATAATTAATCTTATTTATTTTGAAAAAATCATATACTTTTTTAGGGTGCCTTGCTACATATGCATTCACAACGCAAAGCACATTGTACTCTACTTTATACTTATTAAAAAGGCTAATGGCATTCATTACTTTTTTGAAGGTGCCCTTATTATTATCGTCAACACGATTACTGTCATGTATATCTTTGGGACCATCTAATGATATTCCTACAAGAAAATTATTTCGTGAAAGGAATTTAGACCATTCCTCATCGATTAAAATTCCATTAGTTTGTAGGACATTAGTAATTTTCACGCTATTAACATTATATTTTTCTTCAAACTCAATAAGCTTTTTATAAAATTCCAGACCAACTAAAGTAGGCTCTCCTCCTTGAAATGCAAAAGTACATACATGCTCCGAATAATTAAGTGCCTTCTTCACAATCAACTCCAAAGTGTCAATATCCATTAGTCCATAAGACTTTATTCGTCTGGTTTCTGCTATAGAGTGATAAAAACAGTATTTGCATTTTAGATTACAGTTACTTGACGCAGGCTTTATAAGCAAACTCAATGCAGGCACTATTATCACTTCTTTCCATTATTATTTTTGTATGCTTCTAATCCAATGTCACTATCTAATTTTGCATACCCTTTATTGTCATAATAAAAAGGTCCTTTTGACCAAACGCATGCTAAGTGCATCAAAAGTTCAGTCTTCATTCCTTCACGTATTGTGGCATGTTCATTGTTATAATAAAGATTACTCCATTCATGAGGGTCTTCCTCCAAGTTGTAAAGTTCCCCTTTTGCCTGATCTGTACGCTGCACTCCATCAGTAACTGAACCAGGAATATATAAAATAAGCTTCCATCCTTTTTTTCTCCACATATAAGCTGGTCCAGGTTGCAACGCTTCTGACCCCCCTCCATGAAATTCTGAAAAACTACCTAACCGTTTTTCTTCACTTAATAAATCTAGGCCAGGTAATATTGGGTTTCTTGTTAGTCCAGCTACCTTCGTTAATGTTGGGACTAAATCCACAAGTTCTGCTGGTCTTTCATCAATTGTTCCCTTCTTATTTTGGGGAATTAATGAGCCTGATAAAATTAGTGGCACACGTACACTACTATCATAAAGGCAATATTTACTAAATGTATGTCTTCGCTCACCTAACATATCACCATGATCAGAAGTATAAACTATTATACTATTTTCAAGTATCCCCATTTTTTTGAGTTTTTCTAGAACCTGTCCAAAATAGTTGTCTAACCAGGAACAGTTAGCCCAGTACCTCAGAGTTGTTCTTCTTCTTTCTACAAGTGACATGTTTTCCCACACCGAAAACCAATCATCATGCCTTTCTTTGAAATGGGGATAGTTTTCTCGTAGATTTCCTAAATGAGTTTCAGGTTCTTTAAGCCAATTTGGCTGAGGAATATCTGGAATATCATTTACATCATACAAATCTTCAAACTCTTTAGGTACATTAAAGCCTGCATGTGGTTTTATGAATGAAAGGTAAAGAAATAAAGGTCTGTCAGGATCTAAATCCTCATCTAGAAATTCAAGACACCGCTCTGCTATAAATCCATCTCTATGGTCACGCATGTCCAAATTACTGGTACGACCAATATATCCTTTTGAGTTTTCTTCTCCTCCACCATAATCCTTTGTTTCATTAAAATAAGCCGTAAGCCCCTCAGGATTGATTTTGTCCATCATCACTGCTCCATTTTCATAACATGCACTATTTGTAGGCTGTCCTTCAGCACGAACTTCAAATCCCCTAGTTGGTGGTTCAGGATTTAACACACCACTATTCCAGTGAGTTTTTCCAAAACCAGCAGTTTGGTATCCTGCTTCCTTCATAAGTTCCGGGATTGGAAGTGACGGCAAGCGATCCTCTCGAAAAAGCCCCCCCGCGTTTGTTCTTACTCCAAGCTGTGAAGGGTACATACCAAGCATCAAAGAGTTTCTGCTCGGAACGCACATAGGACATTGACAAGTCGTTTGATTAAAAACAATTCCTTCTTTTGCTATTGAATCTAAAGCTGGGGTCTTAATGTATTTATTAAACATACCAATACAATCCCATCTTTGTTGATCAGTCATTAAAAAAATAATATTAGGTTTAGTCATTTTTATTCCCCCATTTATATCTTTAAGAATATGATTTTCATACAAGTTTACCTTACCCTAGTGTTTTTTTCAACATAACTTCTCTTAATTATAAATTGGTAAGTTCTATAATTAAAAAAAGCATTGACATCTTGAAACTTTTGCACTACAATAATAAAAACATATAAAACATATATAAATAATAGGTATTAAATTACGTTGACCAGAAAACTGGAGACTAAATTTATTCTTAATATACATAAATGACTACTAGTAGACATTAACTTTTGCATGCTTTATTCTTCGACCCATTATTGAAGAATTTAAGTTGCTATGTTAATAGTGGTTATTTATATTAAGAATAGATTTGGTCTCTTTGTTTATTTTTATATACAATATTCTCTGGCAACCATTTTTTCCCTACTTCTGCCAAATACGAAATAAGTTTAATTAAAATATGTAGATCAAATTTTGTATATGAATAAGTGTAATGTATACAGCTGATATTTAAGGAGGTAATTTTTCATTATGAATGCACAAATACACCCAAAATTAGTTAAAGATAAACAATACATAATTTCAAGAAAACCCAAAGTCACCAAAGTAATAACGAGATTAAAAAAGGATAAATTTCTTTATATGCTTTTGGCTCCAGGTGTTTTATATTTTATTATTTTTAAATTTGTACCAATGTGGGGCATATTGATTTCATTTAAAGATTACTCCCCATATCTTGGGTTTTGGAACAGCCCTTGGATAGGCCTTGAGAATTTTAAAACATTTTTTATGAATCCAGATTTCTTTAGGTTAATAAAAAACACTTTATTGCTATCATTTTATAATATAATTTTTGCTTTTCCATTGCCTATTCTTGTGGCACTACTATTAAATGAGATAAGGGTTAAAAAGTTCAAAAAAATCGTACAAACTTTAATATACGTTCCTCACTTTCTCTCATGGGTAATAATAGGTAGTATTACATTAGTTTTGTGTAATACTCAAGATGGGGTGATAAGTCAACTATTATTCAAGATAGTAGGAAAAAAAATAGATTTATTAGCTGATCCAAATTGGTTCAGACCATTAATTGTAGTACAAGGTATGTGGAAAGATTGTGGTTGGAATACTGTATTGTTTTTAGCTGCTCTGTCAGGTATCGATTCGGAACAGTATGAAGCTGCAATAATAGATGGTGCCAATAGGTTTAAGCAATTAGTATACATAACTTTACCTTCACTTAAGAGCATTATTGCAGTTTTATTCATTCTAAGAATGGGAACTGTTTTAGATAATGGCTTTGAACATATTTTTATAATGACCAACGCATTAAATCGTAATGTTGCAGATGTATTCGATACTTATGTCTATACTTTAGGGATTACACAAGGAGCTTTTAGCTATAGTACTACAGTAGGCCTTTTTAAATCCGTTGTAGGGCTTATATTAATACAAGCAACCAATTTAATTTCTAAAAAATTTGGTGAGACATCATTGTTTTAACTTAGAAAGGAGAAGAAATTAATCATGAACAATAAAGTTAGGATTAACAATTCATTAGGCGAAGTTATTTTCGATATATTTAATTACTTATTTTTAATTATATTTTCTTTAGTATCAATACTTCCATTTTTAAATATACTAGCGTCTTCTTTTACTAATGATGCTGAAATTAGAAGCAGATCGTTTTTTATAATACCTCATCATATAACGTTAGATGCATTTAAATATGTTTTTTCATCAAATACTATAATGAATAGTATTTTTATATCCATATTTGTTACATTAATAGGGACTTTTATCAACCTACTATTCACAGTTACTATGGCGTACCCACTATCCCGTAAAAACTTAATGGGAAGAAGTTTTATATTAAATTCTGTAATCTTTACCATGGTATTTAGTGGAGGAATGATACCAACGTATTTAGTAGTTAAAAGTTTACATTTAATTAATTCATATTGGTCACTTTGGTTACCAAGTGCAATAGGAGCAATGAATCTCATAATAGTTAAAAATTTCTTTGAAGAAATGCCACAGGATTTAAGAGAGGCTGCAACTATTGATGGTTGCACAGAAGTCCAAATCTTATTTAAAATAATTTTACCTCTAGCTAAGCCGATGTTAGCCACTTTCGCACTTTTTTATGCTGTATCACATTGGAATAATTTTATGGGACCATTGCTCTATATAAATGATAGTGAAAAGTGGCCCTTCCAGATAATACTAAGACAGCTAATTATACTGTCTCGCACCGCAACACAGCTTGATGAAACTCAGATTGCAGCACCACAGGAATCTATGAAAATGGCTGTGATAGTAGTTGGAATGTTGCCAATAATGCTCGTGTATCCATTTCTACAGAAATATTTTGCTAAGGGGATAATGACTGGAGCAATAAAAGGATAATACTGAAAATTTATAGTATCAAAGGGAACGAATTTTATTAATAATTATTTTATTGGGGGTATTAAATTGAAAACATTAAACAAAAGAATAAAAACCATAATTGTGTTAAATTGCGTAATTGTATTAGCTACAAGTGTATTTTCTGGCTGCGGTAAATCAAATAAAAGCATTGCTACAGATCCAGGAGCTCCTTATGATGTTACAGTAATGCTTCCGGCATTACTAGGAGATTCTGTAACAGATGATAGTCCTTCTAAGAAAGCACTTGAAAAATATACAAATGCAAATATTAAATTTAACTGGGTTCCAGGCACCTCATATGATGATAAATTAAACGTTGCATTAGCAGCTGATGATTTACCTAATGTAGTCTATGTAAGTTCCAAAAGCGCAAGTGTATTAAGTGCAGTTAAAGCCGGAGCTTTTTGGGAAATAGGACCTTACCTAAAAGATTACTCAAACCTTAGTAAAGCAAGTCCTACGGTTCTGGACAATAGTTCTATAGGAGGGAAGACATATGGATTATATCGTGCAAGACCATATGGTAGAAATGGAATTATCTATAGAAAAGATTGGGCTGAAAGCTTAGGAATAGCAGAACCTAAAACTATAGATGATTTTTATAAAATGATTAAAGCATTTACAACGCAAGATCCTGATAAAAACGGTAAAAATGATACTTATGGAGTTTCACTTATGAATAACTTGCAAGCCGTTGATATTACTTCAACATGGTTTGGTGCTTCAAATCAATGGGGAAAAGATAAAGATGGCAAACTGGTACCAACAGCTTTAACAAGTGAGTATGTAGATAATCTTAAATTTTGGAAAAAATTATATGATGAAGGACTTATTAATAAAAATTTTGCAGTTATAAACCCCGATCCAGTTAAATTAAGAAATGAATTGATAACTGGAAAAGCTGGTGTTATGTTAGGAACCATAGATGATGCTTCAAAAATATTAACTGGAATGTTGCAAACAGATCCAGATGCAGCAGGTAAGATTGATGTTATGGGCGAAGTTTCTGGCCCACAAGGATTAAAAAATCTACCTACTTCTGGATATAATGGAATGTATTTATTTTCTAAAAATGCGAATAAAACCGAGGCTGATATAAAAAAACTTCTTGAGTTTATGAATAAAACTAATGATAAAGAAGCACAAACGTTAATTGAGCTTGGCGTAGAAGGAAGACAGTATGACATTAAAGATGGCGTTGTAGTAGCTCCAGCAAATAAAGATATACCTAAAACTGAACACAATGATCTTGCTCAATTTGGTACTATTGGTGTAAATATAATTTCTGGTGCGTATGCCCCTTCATTGTCTGGATTAATAAAAAAAATACAAAGCACTATGACTCAAAATGAAAAGTATTGTGTTGCAAATCCAGCAGAACCTTTACAATCAGCTACATACATGAGATCTGGAGCTCAACTTGACAATATAATTAAAGATGCTAGAACTAAATTTATAGTTGGTCAAATTAATGAAGATGGTCTTAAATCTGCACAAGAACTTTGGTTAAAGAGCGGTGGAGATAAAATAATAAATGAAATAAATGAACAGTATAAACTGATAAATCAAAATAAGTAACAAATCATTAGCATTACTTTTATACTATTTTTAATCATAACCCTTAATTCCTAAATTATGAATTAAGGGTTATGATTGTACTAGGAGGCGTTTAAAATATGAATAAAGGAAATTCAAAAAAGCCTAATATTCTTTTCTTTTTTACAGATCAGCAGAGATGGGATACTGTCGGGTGTTATGGTAATACCATGAATTTGACACCTAATTTAGATAAAATAGCAAGTGAAGGCATAAAATTCGAAAATTCATTTACCTGCCAACCTGTATGTGCACCAGCAAGAGCATGTATTCAGACAGGTACCTATGCTACTGAAAATGGTGTCTTTAGAAATATGCTACCTTTAGATAAGGACAAAAGAACCATAGCACATATTTTAAAGGAGTCAGGGTACGAGACTGGATACATTGGCAAATGGCATCTTGCAGTTACTCGTACAAAGCCGGTTCCTAAAGAATTAAGAGGTGGTTATGACTATTGGCTGGCAGCTGATGCTTTAGAACACACTTCGCATCCTTATGAAGGTACTTTATTTGACTCCAATAATAATCCAGTGAGTTTTAAAAAGTATAGGGTAGATGCCTTGACGGATTATGCCATAGATTATTTGGATAGTAGAACAGAGGAAAAACCATTTTTCCTATTCCTATCATTTCTAGAACCACACCATCAAAATGATTGGGATAAATACAAGGCTCCAGATGGATATTCACAAAAATATAGTAATTATAAGATTCCTGGTGATTTAGAAAATAGTGAAGATGGAAATTGGAAAGAGAGTTTGCCTGAGTATTATGGAATATGTAAAAGCATAGATGAAAATTTAGGAAGAATTTATGCAAAATTATATGAACTAGGTATACTTGACAATACTATAATTGTTTACACTTCGGATCATGGCAGTCATTTCAAAACAAGAAATACTGAATATAAGCGCTCTTGCCACGAAGGTAGTATAAGAATTCCAATGATTATACGGGGTCCTGGATTTAGTGGTGGAAAAACAATAGATGACATTGCCAGTATTATTGATTTGCCTCCAACTTTACTTGATGCAGGGGATGCAAAAATACCTGAATATATGAAAGGACGAAGCCTTTTACCTTTAGTAAATGGAACTGCTAATGCTTGGCCTAAAGAGGCTTTTATACAGATAAGTGAATCGCAAGTTGGCAGGGCAATTCGCACTAAACGTTGGAAATATAGCGTGGTCGCCAAGGGCATGGATGCATGGAATGATTCTAGTAGTGATATTTACACAGAAGAGTTTTTATATGATTTAGAAAATGATCCTTATGAGAAAATAAATTTAATAGGAAACCCAAAGTATAGAGATATATGTAATGAATTATCAGAGACTTTAAAAAGGAGAATGCTTGAGGCCCTGGAAAAAGTACCGATAATAATTCATAAATAGTACTATTATATATTTAATAATTATAAAAGGTGTAACAACAATTTAATTGTGTTACACCTTTTATTAGTTAGAGTATTATAACATACCACTTATATTTTTATATCCTTCCATTCTACCTTAAAGCTAACTCTCCAAATAATTACATTAGCTATTAAAAGCACCATACCATAAACTGCAACAAATAAAATATTATTTCTGATAGCTATATGAATTCCAGCAAATACTCCAACCACAACTATTGCAATTAGCGATGGTCCTACAAGTTTACCACTATCTGCTGTAGCAAACTTTACGCTAAATGGCATTGCCTTATTTGATATATTAAAATACATTAACGTTACTATTAAAAGCACTAAAAACATTACTATTAAATCTGGAATTATAGATGTCCCTTTAAATATTAAAAATACTCCACCCTCTAATATATAAAGTGGTATTATTAGCTTAAATATAGTTCCCTTTACTGCGCCTTTTAATAATACTCCAGGATTCTTTATTGGTAATACCTTATATATATAGGCCCCTTTATAGGAATCACTATTACTTATAAATCCTGTACAAAAACATAACAAAACTATACTGATATATATTAATAAATGAATTTTGCCACCAAACCCCGTTTGAACATTTTCCATAAATGATTTACCGTTTGTATCCATAAATATAAAAAGAACAGGCATAAACACTGCCATTGCAAGTGTTGGATACACCTTGATTTTCAAATTTCTCTCTGTAGAAATCATATTTTGAGTAAATTTAAACATACTTCTTTCAATCTTGTCCTTGCACACAAGTCTTGCAATAACTTCTTTTCTTTTCTCATTTTTCCTGCTTATTGTCCCACCATTTTCATTTAATTTTTGTAGATTCTTTTCAAAATAAGGTACTACACTTTTAATATAAATTATAATTAACAAAATAGGCCCTACTATCGCAAGCACTGATAAACCCCTTAGGAAAGGTTCTTTACTCCCATCTATTATTATTCCAAAAATCGATGCAAACCACATAGATGGAAGTAGTGCATGCCAAAATTTAGGTACGTACTCCGTATTCATATTTGTAGCATTAGAAATTCTAAGTACTAATTGATATCCAAAAGCAAATACAAAAGCCAATAATATTTGAAAATAGTTGATAATGTCCTTTAATTTCTCTCCATCAAAAAACTTTAAAACTAAAGTATATAATAAAGATGTTATAGTTATAACTATTAATACTGCTAGTATTATTTCTATCAAAAATATCACAAAAAACAAAACTCCATAATTTATTGTGCCAATAACTAATGGAATTAGATTTAATGACAATGATAAACCAGCTAAATATAAACATATATGAGTGGTTTTCGCTGCATTAAATGTCTTACTATCAATGGGTTTTGGCAATAATATATTTTTCTCTTTAACATCTAATAAAACTGCTGAAAAGTCCGATATCATAAGTGATATCATCATAAAGAGATTTATACCTATTACAATATTTACAGATTTCATTGATGACATGCTACTTGTCATTATTAATCCAATAAAAATGCTCATAAAAGCATTGAACATAAGTAGACCTAGATAATTGTTTTTTTCCTTGCTCTCATCTGTTTTTTTACCGCCTTTCATAACATTGCTTACTCTGCGACCATCCATAATTAGTTTTATCTGGAGTATCATTCTCATATTCTTATAGTTAACACCTGACTTTTCATATAAAACTTTAAATTTATCCAATATCCTAAGTACGGCAAAATCCTTCATCCTTACACCTCTTCAACCAAAGAAACAAATTCTTTAGCAATCTCGGCATGCTCATTAAAGCCTGTTAGCTGATTGAATATTTCCTCAAGTGATCCTTTCTTATCATTATTGCTAAGCTCCTCAAAGCTTCCATCGGCAACTACTTGTCCATCATTTAAAAGTAATATTCTATCACTTACCTTCTCAACAACATCCATTATATGTGAAGAATAAAATATAGTTTTTCCTTTAGTTGCAAGGCTTCGCATAACCTCTTTAAACACCATTACACTATTAGCATCTAGTCCACTTAGTGGTTCATCAAAAAATAATATATCCGGATTATGAATTAAACTACATATTATAAGTAGTTTTTGTTTCATTCCCTTTGAATATGAGGATATTCTAGAATTTATAACACCCTCCATTCCAAATAGACCCATGAGTTTCTCAACTCTCTCTATAAGTTTTTCCTGTTCTAGTTCATATATTTCACCTAAAAAAGTTATATACTCATAAGCAGTTAGATTTTCATATATATCTGCAAGTTCTGGAACATACCCTATTTTCTTTTTATACTCTATACTTCCATTACTTATATCTTGTCCCAATATTTCTACTTTGCCTTCGTATCCTTCTAATATACCAAGCATTATTTTTATAGTTGTACTTTTACCAGCCCCATTTGTACCTATATAACCAATTATTTGACCCCTAGGGATTTCTAAATTTATTCCATTAAGCACATTCGTGCTTCCATAACTCATATGTAAATTCTTAATTGATATTATACTTTCTAAATTTTCCATAAGAACTTCCTCTCAAATATATTATTTATCTTTTATAATTATAATTATTTATTATTTTTGTCATATTTCTGACAATATATAACCAATATAACACATCCCACAATAATAACAAAACCAAAGACCAATGCCGCATATAAAATGATATTTTCAAGATTGTTTTTATCGGCATATTGAATAATAACCGCCATAATTGCCATTAGTACCCCTACAATCGATAGAAAAATCCCTACAGCTTGAGAAATTTTCTTAATGTTACAATTTGCTTTTTCTTCTTTACTCATAGTATTGTATCCTGCAATCATCCAACTACCTTTTCCACGAATAAGTGAAATACCCATAACTTCTAATCCAACTATCCCTATCAAAAGACCAATCATAATTATTGCCCCCTTTTATCAAACCATTTATAATTGATTCCTTATTCAAGTATACAACATATTAATGTAATTATTCTAATATTTAACATAGTTATATGTAAATTGCTTTGCTATTTGTTTTTCATCAAAAACAGCGAAAAAAAATTAGAGGTTGTATCACCTCTAATTTTCATGAATTATATAAAGTTTTTTTATCTTGTACCACCAATAAACTAATTAACATGTACTATTCTACAATAGATATCATATAACTATATTTAAACTCTTCTCCTACTGTTAAAGAAATCGAGCCCTCTTTTTCTTTAAAGTCACCAGTAAAATCTTCATAATCAGCATGTCCAAACCAAGGTTCTATACATAAAAACGGTGCTCCACTTTTTGGTGCCCATATTCCCATATAAGGAAAACCTTTAAATTCTACTGATATAGACTTATCATGGTTTTTCGATTTTAGAGTGATCTTATCAGATTTCAGATCATTAAATACCAAAGCATCATCTTTAAATAACTCTTTTGAAAGTGGCATAATATCGGTATCCTTTAAACATTCTTTTCTCTTATGTGAAAGGTAACCGACCTTAGTTAGTTCCATAATATCACTTGTTTCTTTTTTATTAAATTTAAGGTAATAATCCTCTAACTTTTCATTTTCCTTGATAGGACACATAAATGCAGGGTGTGCACCTATTGAAAATGATATATCCTTATTATCTAAATTTTTAACATTGTACGTTACTTTAACAACGTTCTCTTGAATTATATAATTGATAATCAAAGAAAATTTGTAAGGATATTTCTTAAGAGTATCCTCAGAGTACTTTAATTCAAAAGTAATTGAATCACTAGTTTGTGATATAAATTTAAAATCTGATATCCTACCTAATCCATGAGATGGCAATTCATATGATTTTCCATTAATCCTATATTTTGAATCTACTAAGTTACCCACTATTGGGAATAATATTGGTGAATGATATTTCCAATATTTTGCGTCACCATTCCAAAGATATTCTGTTCCCTCTTTTTTCCCCGTTATTGAATGTAGTTCTGCACCATGAGTGCTAGCTGTTATTTTAATTATTGAGTTTTCTATAGAATAAATCATCAAAAACACCCTTTCTATATACCAATATTTTAGCTATATTGATATTTCTACTTTTATATTTTATATCTTCATTTAGTTACATTATACATTTAAAATTGCTGTTTTGTTATATTATTCATATAATAAAATATTCCTCGCTAACACCTATTTAATGTTGTTGAATAATACAAAAATAGATTTTCCTATTTTATAATAAATTTACACAAATACTTTTTTGGGATAATTTGGCTTGTTTTATTAGTCATAGAATGTTATGCTAAAGTTATCAGAAAAAAAGTTTTTTTAGCTAATTATGTTTTTTCTGATAATACCCTGTCGATATTTCAAATAATATGTCTATTAAAATGGAGGTAGAATTGTTTAGTAAATTGTAATTTTGATTAACTTGGTTTAATCAACTTTTGCATATTTTATCAATTTTAAAAAAATTTTGGAGGTGCTTTATGGAAAAATTTATGACAGAAAAGAACATAATTATTATGTTAGCTATTGGTGGTGTGTTTATGTCACTACTTATATTTATGGTCCCAACTCTTGCTACTAGCAACATGAGTCTCGGACTAAGTGTTGGTAGTGCTTCATATGCTGCGGTAGCAAGCGATCTTTATGGAGTATTATTCTCAATGGGTGGTTACTGGTTAGCAGTTGCAGGAGTTGCAGCGTCTGGAGTTATGGGACCAGCAGCTTTAGTTCTTTATCTATAGAAAACAACTCAAGAAACTAGTTCTTTATTTATAAAAAACAACTAGCTTCTTGAGTTGTTTTTTATGATTATTTAATCAGATATTAGAATCATAGTGTCTGGGAAATTCTCTTTAAAAAAGTATGTAAGGAGTTTTAAATGAGGTTATTAATTGTTAATCCACGCCTTTTTTTCAGTAAAAAAATCACCAGTCCAATAGAATTCAAGAAACCTATGATTATTTTAACTATAATGACACTAATAAATATTATGCCTCTTATATACATAATGTTCAATATAATACGATATTTTAGTGAAGAAGCAAAAATTATGTCAGTGTTTTTTATAATGTCAATAGTAGGAACAGTTTTTTTTAATATGATCACTTGGTTTTTAATTTCCAGTGCTTTGTATGGCGTATCAATTAAGTACAAAATTGCGATATCATATAGAAAAATATTTCAATTAGCAGCCTATGGATTTATTCCTATTATTTTAGGAACACTTATACAATCATCATATAGTATGGTTATATTAAGCAATATGGATTTTACTAATATTCCAATTGAAACTTTGCCAAAACTAGCAGCGTCTAATTTTTCTAAAGGGTCAAACCTTCTATTTGTTGGTATAAAGGATATAGTTTTCTATCTATGGAGTGGTTTTATTTGGATGAGTATACCAGCAAGCTCTGGTAAGATTAAGAACAAAAGCTTTTATATATTCATATTATTAATGGGAATTATGAGCGCTATTTTCACCTTTATTATATGATAGAAAGCCGCAAAAAAATCAATTTAAATCTGAACTTAAATTTACGTTGGTCTATATGTAATCAAATGCATAGAATTTTAGTGCATACTAATATGATAGAGGTGTAGTATGAAGAGAATAAAAAGTGTTTTACATGACAATCTATGTCCATTAGGCATATCATTTGGTATTTTTGTATCCAGCTTTCTTTTAGGGTTTTTTATTATTCAAAATACATCCGTTATGCCAAATTTAATGAGAGGATCAAAAGAAAGCTTTCTAGTGGTCACGAATCAAAATGTTTTTTTAATGATTATTGGTAATAATCTATATGCCATATTTTTATTGATTTCAGGAGTTTTTCTTTTAGGTTTTACTACATTCACCAATCTTCTTTTTAACGGTTATACTTTTGGCGCAGTAATATCTACAGCACTTCAAAATGGTGCGTCAATTACCAATTTGCTAGGATCAACATTACCACATTGCGTGTTTGAGATACCTGCTATTATTATAGCAGGTGCTGCTGGATTTAAGGTTCCTGTTTTACTAGCGAATTTTATTAGAGGTAAAAACAAATCGTTTATTGGACTAGATGATATTAAACAAATTGGATCTTTGACGATTATTGCTCTTGTACTAGTAATTATAGCTGCAATTATTGAATCGACTATTACTATTCCATATGCATTAACTTTATGATGTTTCAGAAATAGCATGAGAAGTTATAACCTATTTACTAAAGCGGTTTTCAATAAATCAAAAAGTATTTATAAGGTTTTTTAATAACTTTGTAATTTACTAGAATTAATATTATCTTTAGTGCATACGAAACCATCGCTATTATCTGTTTAATATTCAAATACAATATATTGTATGTCTACAACATATGTTTCTTTCAAACTATCGGCTCAGCAATCATGTTAGACGTACAAAAAGCCGCGACAGTAATGTCGTAGCTTTTTCGTCTAGTATATTCAATATCATCGTCCATTAACCAACTGTAGTCATGGCCTTACTTCACAGTCCATCGCGTTACATATTCCCTAAAACTTCTTTTACCTTATGTAAAGCAACTTCTACAATTTTGTCCATATCGTAATATTTGTATTCACCTAAACGCCCGCCAAAAATAACGTTGCTTTGAGTATCAGTAAATGCTTTATACTTTTCATACAACGCACTGTTTTTTTCATCATTGACAGGATAATATGGTTCATCACCAGGGTTCCATTCTACGCTGTATTCACGGCTGACAACTGTTTTAGGTTGTGTACCGAATTCAAAATGCTTATGCTCTATAATCCGTGTATAAGGGGTCTCGCTATCTGTATAATTTACTACTGCATTACCCTGAAAGCTCTCCATATTCAATACCTCTGTTTCAAACCGTACACTCCTGTACTGCAAAGCACCAAACTTATAGTCAAAATAAGCATCAACAGGACCCGTATAAACCACCTTGTCTGCAATGCTATCCCACTTGCTTCTCTCTGTAAAATAGTCGGTATTGAGTTTTATTTCAATTCCTTCTATCATTCGTTCAATCATAGCAGTATATCCGCCTATTGGTATTCCCTGATAATCGGCGTTGAAGTAATTATTATCGTAAGTAAATCTTACGGGCAATCTGCGGATAATAAATCCAGGCAGTTCATTGCAGGTCCTGCCCCATTGCTTCTCCGTGTAGCCGCGGATAAGTTTTTCATAGATATCTACTCCCACAAGGTTAATAGCCTGTTCCTCTAAATTTTGCGGGTGTTCAACAAAGCTTACGCTACGCTGCTGTTCAATTTTCTTCTTTGCCTCATCCGGTGTTACAACGCCCCACATCTTGTTAAATGTATTCATGTTAAACGGCAAATTATAAATTTCGCCACGATAATTTGCTACAGGACTATTAGTGTATCTGTTGAATTCAGCAAATTTATTTACATACTGCCACACCTCTTTGTTGTTAGTATGAAAAATATGAGCTCCATATTTATGCACCTGAATATCTTCAGTTTTTTCTGTATAGATATTTCCTGCAATATGACTGCGTTTATCAATAATCAGACATGTTTTCCCGACTTTTTTAACGACCTGCGCAAATACAGCACCATATAAGCCCGCACCTACAATTAGAAAGTCATATTTATTATTCATAAAAGTCACTCTCCAAAAAATATTTTTTACAAATTATTAATTTAGCATATCTGTGTCACCACAAGCAAAATAGATTTTAATGTTTCAGGTTTATGAATTCAAAAAGCAATTTATAACTATGAAGACTATATCAACCTTCCCTTTTCTATTAATTAAACCCTACTACTCTTTGTGATATTTTGTATACTCCTACAGAAATACTTCGTCCAGCCCGTCCTGGTAAATTCAGTATTCGTCCCATAATCCCATATGTAATATTATGATACAACACTAAATCTTTATCCTTAATATACTTCCATAATTCTTTTTTCTTTTCCAGATTTTCTCCCGTTCCTGAACGTATTAACAAAATAGCTGATATTACCGTAACAATTTCGAGATGGCTAAGCATATACTGGCGAAGTTTTAGACTTTTGATATTTTCTATTTTCACCTGCTCTATCATAAGCTTGTTTACTTTAATCTGTTGATCAATTTTTTTTATCATGACACTCTCATTAACCGACTGGTCTTCCCTGCCGATAAAATATCTGTAAAAATCCACATTGATATAGAATATTGTCTTTACATATTCAAGCGGTACATATACAAATAAATTGTCAACGTAAAAGGTGTGCTTTGGAAGTTCAAGTCCGCAATCTCTTAAAAGCTCAGTTCTGTATATAACAGAATGCATCAAAATATACTGTCCTTTACGAAAATTCTTAATGTCGTCCCAGGTGAAAATCGTCCCTTGCGGAAGCACATTTTCATATTTCATAATTTTCTTGTACTTCGCACCTTCTTTTTCATATACAAAATTGCTAATAATCATATCAACCGATTTTTCTTCTGCCACAAACTCTTTTAATGTTTTTAATATTTCGAGATATGCGCTGGTATCTACCCAGTCATCACTGTCCACTACCTTAAAATATAATCCGGATGCATTTCGGATACCTACATTTACAGCTTCTCCGTGCCCACCGTTTTCCTGATGTATCGCTTTTACAATAGTTGGATATGTTTTTGCATATTCATCTGCAATTTCTGCTGTTTTATCAACGGAGCCATCATTGACTATTAGTAATTCTACGTTTTCGCCGCCTGGCAAAAGGGACTCTATACAATATCTCATATATTCTTGTGAATTATAGCAAGGAATTACTACTGATAATAATTTCATACTCACACTACCTTTACTGGTTAACCTGATTTTCATTTCTAGTAATAAAGTCTTCTATTGTTTTTTCGCCTTTGCGACCCTCATCTTCTTACTTCTTTCCTTTAATAAATGATTCAAGCCTTTAAAGAAATGACCATTTACTATCATCAAGATACCATTAAGCATTGGCATTGTCACAACGCCACCTGTCATTCTGGCAATTCCCCTGAATGGCATATTATATATAGACATCATGATAATATTAGCAGCGCTTCTCTTTCCTATTTTTCTTAAAAACCAATAAGCAAACTCAATTGCATGAAATACAAATCTTGCAAATCCTCCCTTTGCATACTGGCACTGTGAAATAGTATCGTTATAACCTAGTGGTTTTGTTCTATCCCATGTGGAAACAGGCACTTTGCATCCAATCAGGTTTTCAAATTCTTCTCTACTGACATTATTTGCTTTTCCTGAATAATAGGATGGAAGTTTATCCTTATCATACGGAAGTGGTGCTCCCGTACCTTCCATAATAATGGTATCCACCAATCTGATATCGACACTTGATGCACCAATCATGATTTCATATTCCGATGCTTCTATTTCCCATTTATTTGTCTTTACGTTAAAATAACGGAAGGTCTTATCGTCAAAAGGTATTGTTACCGTCTTTGTATCACCCGCATTTATAAATATTTTAACAAATCCTTTTAACTCTTTTTTAGGTCTGAAAATATTCTCGGATTTACACCCTACATACAGCTGTGCAATCTCCATTCCTGCTATGATTCCTGAATTCGTAAGTTTAAATGTTACTCCATTCTTATTAACCTCTATATCTGAGTACTCAAAAGTTGTATAACTTAGTCCATATCCAAAAGGGAAAAGAACATCTACATTTGCCGTATCATAATAACGATAACCTATATACATAGCTTCTCTATATTCTACGGTGGCTTCCTTACCTGGAAAATTGTGATAGGATGGCGTATCCTCATAATGAATCGGATATGTTTCTGCCAATTTCCCTGAAGGATTCACATCACCTGACAAAACCCTGAGTATTGATCTTGCACCTGCCTGCCCACCTAAAAATCCATGTAATAATCCTTTTACCTTATCAATCCATGGCATTTCTACTGCGCAGCCACAAGAAAGTATCGCCACAATATTAGGGTTTACTTTATACAAAGCATTTAGTAAATCTATCTGATTCTCTGGAATCTTCATGCTTTGTCTGTCCAGTCCTTGAGCTTCCGTGGCTTCATCTAGACCAATATATAAAAGAATAATATCTGCTTTTTTTGCAAGTTCACATGCACTATCTATTCTTTTCTTACTTTTCTTTCCGTAACGTTCAAAACCGGGTTCATATCCAATGCTGACAATTCCCGATTCTTCAAAACAATCTAATGTATTATCCAAAATTGTCGGATTTACGATAGATGATCCTGCACCCTGGTATCGTGCTTCTTTTGCAAAATCTCCTATTACGGCAACCTTTTTACCATATTTAAGTGGTAATATATTCTCTTCATTTTTAAGAAGAACTATTGACTCTTCCGCAACCTTCTGTGATACTCTGTGATGCTTTTCCACATCGAACTCTATATGAGATTTCTTATATACTTCCTCTGTTGTAAAAATCAGATCCAGCAATCTGTCTACACACTGGTCTAATACTTCTTCTTTAATCTTTCCATTTTTAATTGCACCAATTATTTCTTCATTGGTCTCACCTGCCGTCGTCGGCATTTCCAGTTCGTTACCAGCTAGTAATCCTGCCACACGATCATTGCTTCCGCCCCAATTTGTGATAACACAACCTTTATAATTCCATTCGCCTCGCAGGATGTCCTGCATCAAATGCATGTTTTCATTGGGGTAGATACCGTTCACCATGTTATATGATGACATTATCGCCTTAGTTTTACTTTCCTTAACTGCAATTTCGAAGGCAGTAAGATAGATTTCCCGAAGAGTTCTTTCATCGACTATTGCATTAATAGCCATGCTTCTTTCTTCCTGATTATTCGCACAAAAATGCTTTACACAGGCTGAAATTCCATGTGACTGAATTCCCCTAATAAACCCGGCAGCCATTTTACCGGTAAAATATGGATCTTCACTGAAATATTCAAAGTTTCTTCCGCATAAAGGATTTCTCTTCATATTAATACCTGGTCCCAAGATCACATTAACTTTCTGTGTCACAGCCTCTTCACCAAGATACTCTCCGATTTTTTCTTCCAGTTCTTCATTCCAACTATTTGCTACAGTGGCAGCTGTTGGAAAACAGGTTGCAGGAATACCGGCATTAAGCCCCAGATGGTCTGCTGCTACCGCCTGTTTTCTAATTCCATGCGGTCCATCGGCAAGAAACATACTATTGATTCCCAGATGCTCTAAATCCTGAGACTGCCAAAAATCTTTTCCTGACATTAAAGACGCTTTCTCTTCTAAAGTCATTTTTTCAATTAATTCTTTATATTTCATCTTCTATTCCTCTTTTTGTATTTTCGTAGGTACCCAAAACAAGTACGACCAAAACGCTTTAAATTTATTTTAATATTATTGAGACATTTCTTCATAAGAAATATATTCAAGAAAATCATACCATTTATAATCATTATAATTCAAAACAACTACATCATCAAGTGTTAAATCATAAAGAAAACAACATCGTTAAAATTTAAAAGTCTTCTCCTACTATTAATTCAAATGTAAAAAAATCAAAACTTCCCTTTCCACAGAAGTGGAAATAAAGTGCTTGTTTTCCATTACTTAAGTTAACCGCTGCCTCAAATTTAGAGACTTTATTACATGGAGTAATATCAATCCGGACAGCTGGCTCCTTGCTTTCCAATGAATTTGTTACAATAACCTGTCCCTCAGCCTTGCCGCGTATCCCGATAGAGATTTTCTTTACATCTTTTATATCAAAATATTTAAAACCGGCAATTGAACCTGAACGAAAATTAGCAATGTATTGATTTGGATTGTCTTCTCTATCCTTACCTTCTTGTGTAAAATAGGGATGCTTTAATAATGCCAAACGGGACAAAATTTTATCATACCGTCCTGTACCATTTTTAGACATCAAATTACATGCGATGTATGTTTCATACCGACCCACACCGGCAAGTGGTCCCCCATTCAACCCACAGCTGGTCATCTCTACCTGTTTTATAGTTCCATTTTCTTCAATTGTAATTTGTTCTGCACATGCTTGTCGGGAATAGGAGTGCCTGTTAGTATGGCGATGATAGAAAACATAACACTGTCCGTTAACTTCAACAATACTTCCATGATTATTGCCAATATAATTATAAGCATGTTTTTCATCTGAATTACCGTTCAAAAATAAGTCACCATTACTTATAATGGTACCACCATATTTAAAACCACCCACTGGACTATTACTAGTGGCATAGCAAAGCTCATGGTTATGCACAGAAGAATAGATATAATAATATTTATTTTTAATCTTTCTCATAGAACTAGCCTCAAAAAATTCGTGGTTTCCAAAACCCGTACCAGCTGCCTTACCTGCCTTATTGAAAATGAGCTTGGGTGCTTCCTTAATGGTCACCATGTCCGTTTCCAATTCAATTACATATCCCCCCTCCATTGCATGTTTCCTAAAACCTGTGGCTACAGCAGGAATTTCAACCTTAGGGGCAAATCCTGAATATAGATACACCCTGCCGTCATCATCTACTAAAACACCCGGATCAAAGGCAAATGTATCTCCACTAGTTCTTCCCCATATTTTTCCATACATGAAATGAATATGTCCATAAAATTCATACTTGCCGGCAGGTGTATTACTTACCGCTACCGCCATTACTCCCAAAAATCCAAATGCGTAATATAAGTAATATCTTCCGTCTAGTCCTTTTACCACATCGGGTGCATAAAGGCTATGCCTACCTTTCCTATTCATAGGGTCCTGTGTTTTTTTATAGATAACACCTTCATATCTCCACTCTTTCAGATTGTCTATTGGTGTAGACCAACACACATAATCATTCATGCAAAAAAATGGCCCATTAAACCGGTCATGTGACCCATAAACATAAACCCGATTATCAAAAACATATGGTTCACCATCTGGTATA
>Ga0209123_1001542_pt1 | contig 22346 bp, 19 predicted proteins | sample BarGraIncu00431A_FD_184500 | JGI IMG/M metagenome (GOLD analysis project Ga0209123, IMG submission 184500) | Arctic peat soil microbial communities from Barrow, Alaska, USA - Barrow Graham LP Incubations 004-31A (SPAdes) (version 2) | ecosystem: Environmental > Terrestrial > Soil > Wetlands >...
AGGTATCCTTCAAAATATTAAAACATGTCCTTGGGAGTTTCGGGTATCATTTTTGGACAAAGGCTTTACCAAAGCTATCACGCTTTAAAACGAAAACCGATCTTTCTGCTGTAAAAAAACTAGATGATAAGGAACGAATTCTTGCGACCACAAGGGCAATCGAAGTGTTCACTTTTTTAAGTTGCATTGCTATGGGTATTTTGACAATCGTTTCGCTTAAATTTCCAACCTTAGTTTGGCAGAAATTTTCAGGTTGGATTAGAACCAGATCGTCAACGCTTCCATCCGTAGAAACCGTTCGTTCAGTGGTTCAGCAAGAGCTGTCTTGGAATTTCCACAATCTCAGTCACTATGCGACTTTATCGAAAATCCAAGACTATCAACGGTTGGAGTTTGATATGCCTGAAAAGAGATATGCGTAGCGTTGTTATCAGGCTTAACTAGCTTATTTAACTTGGGATTTTTCGGAAAGAACTTTGAACTCTTAAGTATATTAGCCCTAAACTGATTTCCATTGGCTGGTTGAGTAAATAAAAATCTATCTCGCTTATCACCTTGATAGAAACCTTGCATCTCACATAAAACAGATTCAATTCCTTGATTATTTTCATCAACTACCTTTACCCTACATCCAAGTTGATTCTCATCATTTGGGTAAATCACCATTTTAGGGTTACATGTCGGGTCTACGTCCATCTTAAAAACTAAATTAATAAATCTTTCTTTGCTTTTCTCCCTTTTTTTCAATGAACTTCCCCTCCATTTAAAATTTTACTATCTGTCTTCACCTTCCCAAATCCCATCATTGGCCCATCGAAATAATTCGCCAGTATTAAATATACTTACCTTTATTTTACTCGCTCCCTGAGTCCGATAAAAAGCACCTCGCCCAGATAAAGGTGCTGTCGACACTTTGATTTGTCGCCATAAACTCACCTTTCTAACAGACTCCTCAAAGCAGAATAATTATCCTTATCACGTAATTTATTTTTCAAACTAGAACTTAATCTTTCAATAAACTCATCTTTCAAATCTGGATACTTTTCCAACATCGGTTTGATCTCTTCCAAATAAATATGCACCATTTTATCTGAACAAAAATTAAGTTCTAGTTTTGGGTTTATTTCTTTAAAATGTTGGCCTAATAGGTTAAAAGCCATATCTATTATTTTATTAAATTCTTTACGGTTAACAGTGTTATTGAGCATATATTTAGCCAGCTGTTCATTATCCAAAAGGTCCTCAAAAAGAGTCTTAGATATCAACGATATTTCTTCTTCCAAAATATAGAAAGATTCATCATTGAGATTGAAGTTAATTTCGAAAACAATTCTTTCTGAGTAAAACCCTATAAGTTTTTTGCTCTGCTCCTTTATAATTTTATCGTATTCTCCATCAGTTCCAAGTACACTCTTTCCTACCTCGTTTATCATCTGGCTTATGTTTACTGATAGCATCTCAAGTTTAGAAATAGAATCCAACATCTTTTTATCAGATTCTTTTTTGCGCAGTTCCGCTAAATATATATAAAATAGACCTGACCACTGTTCTCTTAACCATGAAGCAATATCTTTAAACCGTTCGAAAGAACAAATATTATTATTTTTAAATTGCGACTCGGCTTCTTCGATAAATTTATATATTCCAATGTTATCCGCATATGCGTAGATAATATGATCATTGTTCTTGTTTCTTAGGTAAGTTCGGTATTCGCTATGCACATTCTTGTCAATAAAAATGTAGATGGGTAAGCCGGCCTCATGCGCTGTTCTATACTCCTTATGAGTTATTGAAATATACTGTTCAAAGAAGTCTCTTTGCTGTTGTAATTTCACGGGGTTCTCGGAATCATTAATTTGGGAACCGTATCTTCCCCCAATGATAAGAATAAAGACGTCACATAATTTAGCTTCGTGAAAGCACGACTCGTCTAAGGGTTGCGTGTAGTCATAGGTAATTGAACCAGTTTCGTTAAGCACTGGTTCAAAACCAAATAATTCTATGAAATCCCTAAGATCGTTCCTAATATGTTTTAAGTCATAATTAGTTGAACTAACAAATACCCGCGGCCTTGCCATTCTCTGATCCCCCCTCTCTTAACACAAAGGAAATATACTCCATAATCCAATTCTATGTTCGATGCCAAAAACCTGCTTCGCGGAAACATTCTTTAAATTCCAGTGCTTTTTATAGGCAAATTCGCTCCTTGGGTCCGATAATGCGCACTATGTAAAGTTGGAAATAGATGGCTGCCTAAAGCTTTTTCCATCGCGCATTCCTCCCTCGATTAATGCATTCGATTATATTGTCTTGCCCAAGCTCATTGAGCATCCGTTGGATCGTTGGTCGACTAATTCCTGGACAACGTTCTTGGATGTCATTAATAGTGAAGTCAGCGATCATATGATTAATGACCTCTTGAACCTTCTTTGCTTTCCATCCCTTTTGACGTTTTGAGTCTGATGTTTGACCAACTCGCTCCTCAAATCGTTGGTAGGATTTTAACAGCATCACAAGGAAGTAATCGATCCAGGGAAGGAGATTATGTTCGCCTTCATGCCATCCTACGGAAGACTGTTCTAACGTCTCATAATACTGTTCCTTAGTCTCTTCAATGACTTTTTCCAGACTAACATAGCGACCAACCTCGTATCCGGTCTGATATAGCAGAAGTAACGTCAGCAATCTTGCCATGCGACCATTACCGTCCGAGAATGGATGAATACAAAGGAAATCAAGCGTAAAGGCAGCAATGATTATTAGTTCATTAATGGCGCCGAGCTCCCGATCCTGTCGATAAGCGTTCACAAGTTCATCAATAGCATTGGGTGTCTGCCATGCGGGTACAGTAACGAAACGAATTCGTTTCGTACCGTCTGGGTAACTCTCTGTGATGGTATTATCATTATTTTTAAAGCGCCCACCAGTATTACCGACATACTGCATAAGGTCCCGGTCCATTTGGAGAATAAGCCCTGGCTTCAGGTTCATATATTCCGCAGATGCATGAACTGTGGCTAAAACATCTCTATAGCCAGCCACTTCAGACTCGGATCGGTTTTGCGGTTGTACCTTTTTCTGTACAATTGAAGAAAGACGATTGGTGTTAATCACGATTCCTTCAAGTCTATTTGATGACTCAGTGCTTTGGATAACGGCGGCATCTCGAAGTGCTTCCAAAATTTCAGGCTGCTGCTGCTTGAAAAGATCTTGTTTACCTTTAAACTCTTGAATTTGTCCGACTAAACGAAGTGTTTCATTGGGCCAGCGCATTTTCTTTAATTTATCATTTCGGAAAGACATCATAATTAATTTACCTCAATTATATATATTATTATTCAATTAATTATATATATAATTGATTAATTAGTAAAGAGTATTACCACAAGGAAGGCTGTGATTTCTTGTAGCAATATTCTTTACTTCGTTGATCTGGTCCGATAACTAGGACTACGTAAAGTTGGCCAAAACCAAATTCCCCATTTTCGCCCGAATTTCATTCAAAAGGTTATGTTAAACCCCTAGTAAGTACCCCTTAGAGTTTAAGATGAAAATTGATTCTAAGCGTATTATTTATGTCGTAGCTTGACTAATCCGATAAAGCGAGTATTTCAATACCTCGGACAATATTTAAAAGCCTTAGAAGTACCTTCTAGGTCACTTTTCCTTAGGTCGAAAAACTAGCATTAAGAAAGAGGCTGCTATAAGGTAAATGGCAGCCTCTAATACTGTATATTACATTTCACATATTCTTGACGATTAGGTAGAGCCTTACATAAATGTTCATCTCCCTTTTGAGCCGAAATTAAGTCTCGCTTTTTTCCGGGACTTGGAAGAGCTATTAAGAGAAAATAGCGTATTCATTGAAAGTTCTTCTTTAGCAGCTGCCGATTGATCTGCTGGAAAGACTTCTGTTAAAAGGCTGACCATGTCAAACCCATCCTTTGATGTTTTCTTCATCAATGGTTGACCCATCAGAGTTTGACGATTAATACCTTTGAGGAAATTGGGTGTATCATCCACATTATTGTTCGTGCCCTGTTGTTGAACAATACCATTAAGACTCTGAATGCGTTCTACCGGATAAGGTAAACCGGTAACCATCGTAATAACCCGATACTTGTCTTTCAAACTGTCATCCGTAATAAAGCCCTTAAACGATAACTGAGGATTATTTAAAATAGTTTTGATACTGGCGAAAGTGTTTTCAAAGAGTGATCTCTTTCGTTCGATTAAATTACTTGGGGCACCGATTAGCAGTCCAAACCCATAATGATAATCATCCGACATTAAGCGTTGTGGATTTGAATGGACATAATAGTGATTTTCTTCCTCCCAGGAACGCATGATACTTTCACGTAACGCCTCTACATTCACATCACTCGAAACTGTCGCTTCATAGATTGCTGCGCAACGACCACAACTGAATATGGCTTCAAAATCTTCGACGTCCAGTGTTGCTGTAGAATTAGCCCCGACGTATGCAAACGCATGTTTTATCGGTTGCCAAATACGTTCGTTAATCTTTGCCAATGAACCAATTTTAGGTAATTTTTTGTAAACCTTATTATTATCCACCATAAACAAACTATCATAAATATTATTAGAGCTTGAATCTTGCAACGATATAAGGGCATTTCTAGCTGATCTTAATTCAATAAAAGAATCCTCTGGAAACGTCATTAACCCAAGAATTAGTTTTGGACTATCTTCCATAGCGGCCTTTAAATCTTTGGCCAAAAGATTAACCATACCATTACCGGACCCGCCACCAAGAGAGGTACTTAAAATATAAAAAGCATCGTCTGATCCTTCACTAAAAATTATTCCAAGACGTTCTCGTACAAGGTCAATATTTTGAGCGAATAACCGACCTCCTTTTATGGCATCTTTACCAGCCCCACGCTTTTGATTATCTTGATTAAAACAATGGATTTGATTTGAAAGTGGCACAGACATCTCATCCGCAGTCGTCGTATTAATAACAGCAAATTGCTCAAAGAGTCCTATATTATTTCCAGCAGCAACAAGGTTTGATCCACCTTGACCACAACCAATAGCTTTTAAAGGGACACCAAATTCAAACGTTTCTTTTATATTGAGGTTCATTTAATTCCTCCACCTTAAGTTATATTTTTCTGCAAGAAACCACCTAGATTAGTTAAGTACGCAAACCTTAGAAACCTCTAATTTCGTCTTCAAAGCAGGTTAAACTAATGGCAATCTTAACTTAGAACAACCTCCTTTATTTAAAACTTTTTCCTTATTGTACCATATTTAGATTGTTTTAGGTCATATAAATAAATGCCTCGCTATATTATTTATATGAAAGACGAGGGAACCCGCAATAAAAAATTGGGTCCCCTCGTAGTCGTCAGAAATAATTAGTAAAGAGTATTGCCACGAGAAATCACATTCTTTCTTGTGGCAATACTCGGGGGTTGTGTAGTAACGGAACAGAAATTCCCGTTATGTAACCTAAATTATACTAAAAAATTTGCCATGGGATTCTCTGCACAAATCGTCTAAAAGTCCAGTAGCAGAGTCACCTATGCAGTAAATCCTATAATATGGTATACCATAGGTAATTCAAGTTATATCGAGCAATTTAAAGAATGTGATTCTGATAGTTCGAGCCATTTCTCGACTGTTTCTCTAACGTAAAATCAACTCTCACGGGTAAAAATCGTCGGAAATCGAGCTTGGTGATTTTATCAATGTGACACACTTTCATTATGTAATATCCAATAGATAAATTAGAGTTGTTTTGGTAAATTATAGGTTGTGTAGCGGGAATTTCTGTCCAGTTACTACACAACCCCCGGGTACTCCCTGACGAGAAAAGATGTTTAGACTATTGGATCGGCACACTCACTGATCCAGATTGCTATAAGATATTTAAAGTCAAGCTGACTGGAAATTTGCATAGGGCTAGTCAATCGTTCTTACATATAGAAACACATAACTTTAGAAAAAAATGGAGGCCCTTAGCTATCAAGTATTGGACAGGGGTTCGTCAAGGTGCGCAAGAGGAAGAAGAGATGTTATTTGAAGGTTTGGTGGAAGTAACGGAAGAAGTATATATTGATACTTATTGCCCGAAAGTAACCGGACTTATCTAATACCTCGAAGCTTACCCTAGAGGAGTAATCATTCCTTTTGTCGAAGGGGTTAGCTGGAAAGGGGATGGAAAAGATAGGAATTGAATTACAAACACATATATTTATATTTATAATTTTAATATATTTTACCTTACTAATTATAGCTCATGTATATATGATATTATGCCAGTTAGAAGATTTTAGGAGGGAATTGGCTATTGGTCGAGAAGACTTTACAAAGTTACTTGAAAAGTTCTGGAAAAGGTCTTTTCTCTACAACAACTCTATATACAAGTCCATCTTAGTCCACTCTACCACATTAATGTTAGTGGCTTTTATAGCATTGATAATAATTGGATCAGTAAGATTTATAAATTATCTTTCTATATCAAAAATTAATGATGACAATTTAAGGTATTTACTGAGTTCTTTGGTTCAGTCTTTATCAGCGATATTTGGACTCATAGTAACTAGTACATTTATAGTATTACAAATTTCTGGCGAAAAATCTCCAACTAGTATTAAGTACTTTCCAACTAAGCTTTTTAAATTTATTGTTGTTTGTCTTATATTAGCTGTAATATTTGATTCAATAATGCTATTTATCTTACCTGGAAATAATATATTGCTTTCTAACTTTTGTTTAATTAAATTATTGTTTATTGTTCTTTTTGCGCATATAGTCATTGTTTTCTTATTAATTAAGTATATATATGACGTTTTAAATAACTTTAAGACAGAAGTTATAATATCAAATATTATGAATGGCAGTGTGATGACTGGCAGTAGAGATTTCAACAAGATTGAGGACTATAAGAAGAAAATTTACTCTTTTGAGGAATTAATAATTGGTTCTATGAATAAAAAGCATCACTCTGATATATTAAATTGTTTAATTAAATTCAGTTATTTTCTTGAATTATTACTTTCTTTAAAAAATGAAATTAAAAATGATGAAAATGAAAACAATTATGAATTTAAACAATTGATTTATTTAATTATTGAATTTTTTAATTTAACGGCTAATTCCATGATTGATAATAATTGCATTAAATACTTTATGAGATATTATTGTTTATGTTTTTGCACATTAATTCATTCACTTGATAAAATAGAAGAATATGAATTCGAAAATATTAAAGATTTAATTAATTATGATTTTATGAAAATAGTAGATAATCATATATATGTTGAATTTATTTATTATACAATTGTACAAATAAAATTTCTAGGAATTCACACAAAGATGATAATTGAAGAATTATTTAAATATATGATTAAAAAATTACAAATAAAAGATGAAATCAAAAACAACGAAAATATTATAATTAATGAAGAAGAAAATACCATTAATTATAATGAGCAAAATATTGTGATAGTATTACTAATTATTGATAAACTAGCTAAATTCAATACAAATTATTCAAATAATATGCTTGGCCACAAAGAATATTGCCAATATTGCCTTCGATTATTAGGGTATATTCCAAAGGAATTTTACTCTATAAAAATTAGAAATTTTGGAAATAGGATAAAAGAATTTAGAGAGTCGCTAATTAAATTGAGCTGAGTCAAAATAAATCAAAGTCACTCATTTTAGAGTGGCTTTGATTTATTTTGACTATAATCCAATAATGGTACAAACAAAGAGGACTTATCTACTCAACGACGAGAAGGTAAGTCCTCTTTGGGTGAGTTTGACTAAAACCGCGAAATGTAAATCAGCGATTTTAGTCAAACTCACCCAGGTTGCTATCTTGACGTGTTTACTTTTACGATGGCAGATTTTTTGATACTTGGGATAGTGGGAGCATCCGTGTCACCAGGGGCAAAGTAAATAGATAATATAAGTGGAATGCTCCGGGTCAAAATAAGCCAGTGTTCCGAATATCTGAGCCACACTTCCGATTAAGGAACCACTGCGTCAATACCTTTACTGCAATTATGCAATGTTTCACTGTTTGCTCAGTGTAAATAAGCAGTTTTGAGGACCCGGTCGGAACCAAGAGTATAAGTTGTCTCAATATCAAAGTAAAGTTAAACCTGATTGATTTTCGGTTTTAACTTTACTTTGGTTAGATTTCATATACTAGGCTAAAAAACGGATAAGAAGAGCTAAACCAGTCAGATCAGGAAGGATACAAGTAATAGCATGGAGAATAGACCATAAATTGGGGTAGATGGGTACATGTAGACGGAGTGGTTGAGCTGATTCTCTTTACACCCTGCGAGAACAGAAATCACCCCCTACTATTCAAAGATGACAGGAGAGATTCACCACATTGAAAATAGTAAAAAAAGCCTTAGCCTCCTTAGCTATTACAGGTATGGCTCTAACAATGGCTCCGTTTAATGCCTTTGCAGACATTGGGGCAACGACAGCACGACTTTTCGGTTCGGACAGAATTGGGACCGCCGTTGCAGTAGCAGATGCTGGCTGGACGACTGCTGACAGGGCTATTTTAGCTTCATCTGACGATGCAGATTTGGTAGATGTATTATTAGCTGCACCCTTAGCAGGTAAAACAGCTCCGATCTTGTTAACGGACAACAATACACTGACGACTGCTACTCAAGATGAATTAATCAAACTTGGTGTAAAGAATGTCTATGTGGTTGGAGCTATTAGTAAATTAGTTATTGATCAAGTCAACGGGATAAACGGGGTAAATACTACAGTCCTAGAAGGTGCTGATAGAATTGCAACAGCGACTGAAATTTCTGCTAAACTAATTAATCCTACAGGTTCTTTTGTAGTAGGTTATGGGGCTTTAGCTGATGCTTTATCAATAGCTTCTTACGCCGCTGCTAACAACTACTCAATCTTAGTGGCCAACCCTGATGGAACCCTACCAGTTTCGGAGACTGTTTATAAAGGTGCCACTACGTACATCATCGGAGGACCTACTCTCGTAAAAGACATCCCTGGTGCTACTCGTCTCTTTGGGGCAGATCGTTTCGCTACGAATCTTGCAGTACTCAATGCCTTAACTTATACGTATAACAATGTCTATGTTGCTAACGGCACAGACGCTCACTTAGTTGACTCTCTCGTTGCATCATCTCTTGCAGCTAAGTCAAATTCACCCATTGTTCTTAATGACACTAATGGAGACGGTTCTATTGCATCTACTAGTATTAATAGTAAGCTGGGTTCAACGTCAGTAGTAACTGCTCTTGGCGGTCACTCAGTGATTTCTGATGCCGACGTTGCACAAATAACAGAGGTTTCTTATCATATGCCGATGTTGCCGGGGGGGTCTATAGGTGATAGTGTGAACCCAGTAGTAACTGATGTAACAGGGATAAGCCTTAATAAGCCTACATTATCCTTAACCGCCTGTGGTGCCACTGGCCCACTAGTCGCTACCGTGTTTCCTGCCAATGCTACAAACCAAGCAGTTACTTGGACAACAAGTAATGCGACTGTAGCTACTGTCGTAAACGGAATAGTGACTCCAGTAGGTGCAGGAACTGCAACTATTACAGTAACGACGCAAGATGGTGCTAAAACAGCAACTAGCACGGTGACAGTAACAACAGCAACTTCAAGAGAAAGCCTTGGTGTAGCTGCTGCCCTGAATGGATTTTACTACAACTATCCGTTGCTTGATGGCGATGCGGCTCCAGCGTCAACCCTCACTGTAGCTGGGGGGGTTGTACCTATATTTGAAGGCGGCCCGTATGACTCAGCATGGGATGCTAGCTTCGTGGTAGCTCCATTCAACTCTTGCCCGGCTATGAGTACTATTCCTAACCAAGGATTGACCATGAACATGACCTCAGATAAGAACGGTGTAATTACAAATGTTGATGGCTACTCTCTTGCTTCTTTTCCTACTAAGGTAACATTCAACGTAAACAGTTTAGGCGAGGTCAGTGTTAACAATGTTATACTCTGGAAAGCTCAGTCAGGGTATAAAGTTGTTGGCTATCTACCTGGTTCGACAAGTGGTTCAGCTACACTAATTGAAGAAAATCTGTCGGATTTGACTAACTTTATCGGAGTTAGTGTACCTAACATCGGCTCTACTGGATCACAAGTTGCTGCGTGGACTTTGCCTTCAACGAGTCTGCCAGGTAATTTTGAAGAATTTCTCGGCTTTAACGTTAAGTCTACTGGTCAATTGCAGCCCATGGTAGCCAGTTACTTTGCGAACAATAATATGTTTGCTCCTTATTCAACAAGTGTATCCACATTAGCTACTGGTGTGTTCGCACCTGTCGAGGTTGCTCAAGTGAATGCCGGTGACAAGAATATAGAAACTTCGGTCATTACTATTAGTGACTTACTTAATAGCAAAACTGCAAGGGTAACGGTAAACTTCCAATTTGCTGGAACAGTAAGTGGACTTATTGCTTTTAAAACGAGTCCGTCCAGCGTTAACGAACTCCTGGGTGGCTCGCAGACTATTACCTTTATTGCTCAGGATGCGTACGGCAATCCGATTGTTGATCAAACCGTATACCTTGGAACAGAGATTCCGGGCATGTGGATTACTCAGGTTAACGGCAACACCATTACTGGAAGTGTTAACATGGGAACAATGTCTTCACCATCAATGCAGACGGTCAATACACCTGTTCCACTCTTCAATCTTGGAGCTTGGGCTAGTGCTCCTGCCTACCCAAGTGTATCGGTCACTGGATTAACTGCTTCTCACCTGAAAGACAACACTACCCCAGTTATTGGATTGACAACAGGTGACGATGGTACAGTGTCCTTCACGTTGGCGGAGGGCAATGTAACCTATGTTGCTAATACCGCATCAACAACTGCGATTAACAGCTATAAAGTCGACCCTGGAACTGCGATAAGCCAACACTTGAGCCTCTCCTTTTATCCACCTCCGATACCAAAAATGAGGTGGGGAACTCTATTGAACTGGATTAGCAAATAGTTCTATAAGGGGTAGGGCCAACATTTTAACCTTTTTATACGCTAAGCCAAAATAAGGCTTTTCCACCCTAGCTAAGTCCGCTAAACTGTATTAGGGGGTTGTGTAGTAACCGGACAGAAACGGCAATAGAATTTGATTAATTTTCCAGATTGATCAAATTCTATTGATAAAATTACATATAAAAGTGCTAAAAACGCATCATAAAATTGGCAGTTATTGAGATTTTGTTTTTGATAATAGTTTTAATAACCATTTAGTGGGTTAAATATAGCAATTTTCATTAAAATTATTGATTATCAAATACCTTGGTATTTGATAACGGGTTAATGTGACCTTCACCTATCAATTCAAAGCGGTTTTTTGAAAATATTGTAATTTCTATTGCCGTTTCTGTTCCATTACTAGGGGTATGGCAACGATTCCTTCTTTTTGGGGCCACTTTACACCTCATGGCGATATTCTTCGATGGTCCCCCGGCATTTTCCTAGTTTTCTTATTCATTGCCTTCACTCCTTAGTGTTTCGTGTTCGGGAAAGTAGTTTTCTATAGGTCATTATTTGTATTCGGTAAAGAAAAAACAAGAAATATACGGTAACAACTATACCGAACTATAGTTCGGTATAGTTGTTACCGTATAAAAAAGGGGCTCATTTATTAGCGGCCCCAAAAAGAACGAATCGTTGCCATACCCCTCAAAGAAGCATGGAAATGGAGTTATAGGCTACTAAAATTCCATACTAAGTACCCCTTAAGGTTTAAGATGAAAATAGATTCTAAGCTTATTATTTAGGTTGTAGTTCGACCAATACGATAAAGAGAGTATTTCAATACCTTGGACAAGCTTCTAGAGGCTTAGAAGTGCCTTTAAGCGTCTCTTTCTCTCTCTTTTTGGATCAAACTATTCTTTGTCTTTCAATGATGATAGAATAAATATGTAATCTTTGTAGACGGCGTAAGCCAAAGCTAGTAATTGAACGAGGAAAGCCCTTCTCGAAATAAGAGCTGGTCCGATACCCATCCTATCGGATCTTGTGGCAGGTGGGCTATTGATTATTAAATGTCGATTAAGATTTTTAATTAAGAGCACAACGTTCAAATTAGTGTGCTCTATCAAGGACAAATGATTGTACTATCCTTTGTCCAATGCCAAACGCATAACAAACACTATATTGATTGGGCATATTAAAGTCATAGCGAATTTTTCGAATAATGTACATCAAGCAGATTGCCAATTACATTAAAACACAACATAACAAATACTATCCATTAAAACACCTTAATAGCTGTTTTAAATCGTTCACACTTAATCAATCCACTAGCTATCAATATAAAGACCGACAGAAATACGTTGATACTTTAAACTTACCGTTAATTACATTGGAATGCTTCTTAGCATACAACGAACTAATCTTTTCAGGGGATTATACGTCGCATCATAATCACAATTAAAAATAAAACAATAAGAGATATATCTAAAATGACAGTTTGATAAATAATTTTGAGGTCTTTAATTTTCGCATATGATAAATAATTCAATATACTTATACAAAGAAGAAACGTTATTATTGGTAGTAATGGGAGAAAATCAGGCAGTTTAACAGGTGATAAATTCAAATTCCAAACACAAAACAAGAGCACTGCCAACAATCCAGTGTCAAACATCTTTTTATTAAAACTTTCTTTCTTGTTCTTCCAATTGAGGTATGGGTAATATTTCCCTTGATTAAACGAGTAAATTTCACGAATCATTATGAAAATAATTACAACATATACAATTGTTATATAAAAATAATCAAACATGTTTTTCCTTCCCTTTCTTCACATTTACGACTGTTGCGTAATAATTAGCCATTACCTAAAAATATGATTTGATAAACTCCGTGTCATATACCTTATTCGCAATTCGTGACCTTGACCCCAAAGTAATACTTTTACAAGGAGTAAATTAAGCAAGAGTCTTCTAGGAAATATTCCTGTAAGACTCTTGCATTAAAGCATTAGACGTAAGGTCCAGTCAATCCAACCCCTGAAATGAGGATGTTAATGCACTCTCTTGAGAAGACAAGACCGATTGTGAGAAGGGAATTCAGTATTTTTAATAATCAAGTATAATAGGCAAATGTCGAAGAGCCTATCCACTTGGTATAATCCGGATATCCAAAGAAGGTTGTATCATCCCTAAAGTGTGTTTCATCATACGAATCCACGAAGTGATCCGTATACCACCACGTTTCTCCCCAAAAATGACCAACTAACCATGTAGCAAGAATCGTAATACCTCCTGTTATAAAACTGTCTGTGCCTAATGCGAGAGCAGCTGCCGTTGCACCTACATTATTTATTACTGTGGAAGTAGAACTATACTCTCGATTCCCGATTCCATCCCAACCGCCTATTCGAGGAACCACTAAGGTATTGTTTCTAACCACTATACTTGAACTAACAATAGGTTTATTTGAAGTTGAAGTTGAAGTTGAAGTTGAAGTTGAAGTTGAAGTTGAAGTGATAATAGGTTGGTATTTGATTACTTTTGTATCTAAGTTAGTAGATTTGATTGTTCCATTAACCTTTTCTATTCTAGTCCTACCATCTTTATTAGTCGTTAAAAATTCATACTTACCATTCTTTAAAAAAGATTCAAGATACTCTATGTCACCTGTTTTGAGGTTAGTAAACTTTATTTTTTGGTAATCCTTTGTGTCCATAATAGTTTCAACTTTATAATTATCCCCGGTTGATGGTGTAACCACAGCCGATGATGTAACCGCAGATCCTGCTGCAAAAGCACTCATAGTATACGTTAACATAAGAACTAGAGTCAAAACGATTGAAAGTAATTTCTTCATGTATTAAACCTCCTTAAAATTATACAAATAACCAGAAATAGACGATTTTAGCATTGTCAATAGTCATTTTATCCGCAGTTTTGCAAACTTAAATGTACATTAATCCAATCCTTAAAGCTCTATCCAAGGATTAATGTAATACACTTTGAAATACCCCCCTTCTAGGTAGATCCAACTAAATGACGTACAACCCACGTTAAGATAATATGTGGTAAATTATACCTACCGACACTAACTGTACTACAGTTTCACTATTTGCGCCCTGGTAATTCTACCAGGTAACACAAATGAATTTTCCCCGAATTTACGACAATTAATTTTGGCAGATAAAGATTGCTGAACAACCTCCAAACTTACATAGGCCTGGGGATTAAGACCATCCTCATAGTATATTAACGAAAGATAAACAGTGAAAATTGTCGAAAAATATTACTGGAGGTGGCCAATCTGATCCCATTGGATGTTGTTGAAATCGATATGCTTCTTCACTTCTTCCAACGCATTTTTAAAAAAAGTCACAATAACCACTTACAGATTTTATTAGTAAAAGTGGTTATTGTGACTTTTTTTAAAAATGCCCAGCAGTTTAGATAAAGCAAAATCCTTATGTACCTTCTGCGTCCGATAATCAACACTATGACAAGTTGCTCAACTTACAAATCCTCATTTTGGGTCAAATTTGACCGTGAGTTCTGATTTACGTGTTTTCTTTTTCCTACTTTTTGGGCTCATTTAACGTGTTTTGATATGTAAAGGCCAAAGCCCGTTTTTCTCTCACTCACGCCATTTTACTAGGGTGTCCGTTTCAGGATTTTCTCGTTTATGTACTCTGGCTATAGACAAAGTTTACTTTTTTTAGGATGTGGCAAACCCATTTTCTTGCGAAAGTCCGCCAAAACAGTATCGTGGTCTGGATCATATTTATTCTTGGCAACTTCACGGGCAATAATGTCAGCTATTTCCTGCATCTCCCGGTCGCGTTTCTGTTCTTTACTCTCAAAACGAAATATAGGCATGAAACAACCTCCCGCCACCTACCATAAAATATCCAAATATCTCCAAACATCTCTTTAACTTACGCCTGGACGCTCTTAATGCAGGGTCCCTTGGGATCATGTTAAGAAGTTCAGTTTCGTCCTTAGTCATTTATTTTCTCTCCCCTACTAATCTCAACTTCATTCACGAATTTATAGAAGGTATTACGCTTAAGCCCCAGTAATCCCATAGCTTTCTCAGCTGTCAATTCCCTAATCTTCCACCGTGGATATACCTCGTCCCAATTATCCGGCTTCTTCACTTGTTTGCGTCCCTTGTACATACCTTTCGACTTTGCTATTGCAATTCCTTCGCGCTGTCTCTCCAACATATTTGCTCGTTCAAACTCATTTATCGCTCCGATCATGGTCAGCATTAATTTCCCAGTGCTGGTGTCCGTGTCAAGGTTCTCTTTCAGGGATCTTAACTTAACGCCCTTGTCTGTCAACTGCTTCACAATATTCAATAGATCCTGTGTGCTCCTGGCTAAACGAGAAAAGTCTTTAATAATAATTACGTCGCCTTCTCGTGCAAACTCAAGCATTTCTAAAAGCTTGGGTCTTTTTGTGTCCTTGGCACTTACTTTTTCCGTGAAGTATTTTTTTATATCTTCCTTTTCCATCGCCTTTATTTGTCTTTCTTCGTTTTGATCTATTGTTGATACACGAATATATGCTATATTCATTTTCGCTCCTCCAGTTTACGGTTGGATAATTCAACGTTAGGGAGGTGAGAGGAAGTTTCTTTAGACTGGCATTGCCCCGGATAATTTTGCAGCACGCTTTTCAATAAGGCGCATATCCTCATTTGAATATTTTACTGGAGCTAAATCTTTCGGCTTAGACCCAACATTATACTTCAGTGTATCTTTTAACATGATAATTTTACCTCCCCTCTACTTTAATAGTAGAAACGCGAATTAGGAAATGACGACCTCTTGTTGTTACCTTTATTATATTAAAACTGTTTGTCAATGTCTATAACTATTTAAAATAATTATTTGTAAATTACAAAACATTTCTAATTAAACAATGATAATGCCATTTTACCCTCCGCTAATTCTATTTATCTAGCCCATGACCTAATAAACACTTTAGCACCTTATAAAACGCAAGGGCCTAGGGATCCATTTGCTTACCTTCCTTTTGGAACATTTACAGGATTCCCCTCTTTGGTGTCGAAATGGTAAACTGTCCATACTTAGTAAATCGATTCGGGAGGGAGGTGTTTTATATTAGTAGTAAATTGGATGATTTGGGAATCATGCTACATATACAAGAAAGTGAGATTGATAAAAAATGTAAACTAGAGTTTGCTTATGGAATACTCGGTACCCACGTAACAATAATTGGTTTTGTATTAGCTACAATCATGATTTTTACTACCCCTTGGTTTAGTAGCATTTTGCGGATTGTTGCGTTTGCGGTAATGGTTATAAGCCTATTTTCAATAATTACCCTTTGGTTATGGGTTCGTTCATTAATCGCTTCAAATAAGGACTTAATGGTCATCTGTTCTGATATAAATGAACAGGCGCAATTATTACAGAATAATCATCGAGCGTTATCTCGGGAGCATGAAAAAATTGTAGATAAGTATGATATGCTTGAAGATCATTACTCTGTGTTAATAGTGTTTTCCCGATTGTTATCTCCTGATATGTCATCTGCGATTGAAGCAATAAGCTCTAATAAATCACTAGGAGGTCGAAAAAATGCCGTTTAAAGTAGTTAAGATAATTGACGACCATCACTTAGTTGTAAATGCTGGTGCCACTCACGATATCAAGAAGGGGCAAAAGCTTGTTGTGTATAGTCCTGGAGATGAGGTTTTTGATCCAGATACCAAGGAGTCCCTTGGTACACTTGATACCGTAAAATGCTACCTAGAAGTATCTGATGTGTTCGAAAAAATGTGTATATGCATTAACGCCGAGAAAACTATGGAAAATGCAGGTGCAAATATGATTCTTGGTTTAGGTGTTCTTGCTGACTTCCAAGGAACTCTTCAAAGATTGCAAAAGTCGAACTCTCTTCCTGTAAACGCAGAGGACATTTCTGGGGGTTTACTTCCTTCAACAAGGATTACAATTGGTGATTTTGTTCGTAAGGCTTAACGCCTAGCTTCTAGAACCATAACAATCGCGTTAATCTAAACGAAAAACATTGGAATATTTTTTAATTACCCCGAACCGAAACGAAACGTTAGACAACGTAGGTGCTAAAATTAATATTTTTAAATCAACTGATATTTGTGTTGATATCATAGTATCGGGAATCAGAGAAGACAAAAAGACTGGTGAAGGCCAAAATAAATTGTCAATTAACTCTAAGGTAGGAAATGTTAAAATATATTGGGAGGCTAATAAACCGCTGCCAGTACCAACAAATTTAGAGGTAAGAAATGTCGAATGGAGATGTGGTCGGGTTGCAGTAAGAAGCCAGTTTTCCTACTCATGATTATGGTCTACTACTACTACTTGAAAAGTAATTTGAGAAATAATATAATGTGCTTATTCCCCCAAAGAAATGGGCAAGGAAAAAATCCACTCCCATTCCGGTTATGTTACTGCACTGGGGGATATCGGCGTTTACCGCACTGACGGAGTCCGAGAAAAAATAGCCTTTTTAGAGGGCTGTTTTTTTGTCCCTTATTTTTTTAGACTTGTACAAAAAAGGCTTTCATACAAAAATGGGGGAGTGGTTATGCACGACAATTCCCTAGAACATTGGATCAAATTACGACAGCATGAGCAGGAATGTTGGAGCCAAGGCTATAAATATGTAATGGGTTGCGACGAAGTAGGGCGAGGTGCATTAGCTGGGCCATGCGTGGCTGGAGGAGTGATCCTGAGTTCGGACTTTTGCCTAGCCGAACTTCGGGATTCCAAAGAAGCAACGCCAAAAATGAGACGTGCCTGGACGGAAATAATTAAGGAACAAGCTGTCGGTTGGTCAATCGGGCAGGTAGAGGCTCCCGACATAGATATGATTAACATACATAAAGCTACGCTAGTAGCAATGAATCGGGCCATTATCAAATCACCGGTAAAGCCAGATTTTATCTTAATTGATGGTAGGTTTACGGTATTTACTACAGAAAAAATCCCGCAGAAGGCAATAATCCATGGGGATATGAAGTCGGCTGTTATTGCAGCAGCCAGTATTGTAGCTAAAGTATACCGAGATGAGTTAATGACGGAGTATGCGAAAATTTATCCAGAATACGGGTTCGAACGTAATAAAGGTTACCCGACGACAAAACACATGGATGTTGTTCAGCGGATCGGGCCATGCCCTATCCATAGACGGACCTATTTGAGCTTTCTTGGAAATGGACAAATGGATATTTTTGATATTTTGAAATAGGAATAAGCTTACTTTTTAATATGAAAACCTCAGGTGGTAGTTTCGGTGGTGGTATCTTTTTAAAAAATTGATTAAGATGGCGCTCGAAAAAAGAGCCATAATTAATAATGGTGATAAATCTTTCGACAAGATGGGGTACTATAACTGGCTCGACATCATGGGGTACTCTTCATCATCCACCGTTCCACCAGTAGCAAATCGCAATCCGCTATTTATAAAGGATGATCGAAAAACGGCATTCGTTCCAAATCGTTCACGAAGCGAGTCAATCGTTCGATCCATTGCACGTTGTTTTTCGTAATCCTTTTCAAATAAAGAAAGTTGGATGAAATCATTTTTGCATAGTTCGGAAACCCGCACCCCCAAATGTCTAATGGGTTCGCCTTTCCAAAGTTCATCAAAGAGTTCGCAAGCAATCTCATGGATTGCGTTAGTACAATCGATCGCTGAGGCGATCTTTCTTTGATGAGAGCAAGAATTGAATTCGTTATTTCTTAAGGAAACAGAAACTAAACGGGCACAGTATTCTGTTTGTCTCAATCTAGCTGCCACTGTTTCAGTCAGAGAAAGCAAGACCAGGTAAGCCGTTATCGCATCTTCCACATCGAAAGGGGTTGTGGTTGAGTTTCCAATCCCCTTAATCATAGTTCTGCGACTTTCTCTAACTGGACTACATTCAATTCCGTTCGCGTAATTCCAGACCAACATGCCATGGCTCTTTAAAAATAGCTTAATAAGCCTAGGGTCATAATTAGCGAGATCACCTATTGTATTAATTGCCCTGCTCCGTAACTTCTTCGCGGTAGCCCGTCCAACCATGAACAACTCCTCGATTGGTAGAACCCACATCTTTTCTGCAATCTCGTCTGGGAAAATAGTATGAACTTTATCTGGCTTTATTAATTCTGAGGCCATCTTAGCCAGGATCTTGTTTGTACTAACACCGACATTTACAGTAAAACCCAACTCGTTTTTAACTCGATCTTTAATTTCGTACGCAGTTTTGATCGGATCACAATGTAGTCTTTCCATATTAGTGAAGTCAACGAAATACTCATCAATAGAATACTGCTCTATCAAGGGTGAATATTCCCTTAAAATATTGCCAAAGGCGCGGCTGCATTGCATATATAGTCCATAATTCGGGCGTGCTATAACCAGCTCTGGACACTTGGCCTTGGCCGAGAAGATGCTTTCTCCTGTCTGTATATCATATTTCTTTGCTGGAATCGATTTTGCCAGAACAATCCCATGGCGCGTTATGGGATCTCCGCCCACAACGGAAGGGACGGTCCGCAGATCGAGAGGATCACCATGCTGAAGTCGGTGAACGGACTCCCAGGAGAGATAGGCTGAATTTACATCAATATGAAAGATAATTCTTTTACCCATTGTGTCCACCTTCCTCCATGGAATACCTGTTCCTATATTATCAAAACATATGTTCCTAGTAAAGGAAGCAATTTTGCCAAATTTAAACAAAGCATAAAGCCCCACATCTTAATGATGAGGAGCTTTAGTGGATCATAGTGTGGTTTTAGCTTGCAAATTCAATAAACGAAGGCAACCTTAAATACCCAGCCTTGGATACCGCACGATACTTAACCTTACATTTTAGTGTTGCTTTCGGAAAATAAACGAAATCATTTGTTTCTTTAGATTCTGCGATTTTAGCTAACTGATAAAGCGTCATACGAGCTTCAGCGGGAACACCAAGTTCCATGATACCTGCTGGCTTACCGTCCGGGAACCGAAGTAACCAACCAAACTCGGATTTCCTAAACCCAGCAATTTCTACGGTAGCATGTTGATAATTAATAACCTTCAACCATTTGTGAGACCGTTTACCAAGTTCATACTTGGAATCTTTCTTTTTAAGAACAATTCCCTCAAGGCTTTGTTTTTTCACTAAATCAAATAGGGCCTTACCACTTCCATTGATCGAGAGTGTTTTAGTAATGTGGGGTAAATCCCCTGGTAGTATAGTATTTAGAATTTCCTTTCGCTCTGAGAGAGGTAGATGACTGACTTTCTTACCCTTATAATAAACTACATCAAACGCACAGAACGTAACGGGCTTGATTTTAGACATAATGGGTATACGCTTCGGACTACTAACTTGGAACCTACTCATTAATTCTTCAAAATCTGGTTTACCATTTTCATCGGAAATAATAATTTCGCCATCAAGGATTATCCCTTTAGGAATCTGCGATGAAATAAGTTCTGGAAAACGTTCTGTGACTGCGTTTTTATGGCGAGTATAAAAATTTAACCCATTAAGAGTATCATATAGAAAACGTATCCCATCTAATTTTAACTCACTAAGCCAGTCATCGTTATCAAAAGGGATGTCCACCTTGTGTAGGAGCATTGGGTTAATAAACATAGTTCCACCTCTATCCCAAGTCTAACATGGGAAAAGCTTACAGTCAGGTGGAAACTAATGGGTTTAGTTTTATCACCCTTACATAACAAAAAAACCCCGTATTTACGAGGGTTTAATTAATACACTATATGTTTCAATCGGATAGCATCCGCTAATAGTTAATAATAGTGCGATAAACATGCCTGCGATTTTCATATTCCATGAAGAAGCTTTCAAATAATCCACCCCTTTTCTTTGTTTTTCCTAAAACGTAATATGTTCCCTAAAAATTCAATGTCGCCGAACAATTTACCTGCCCGGCGACATTCTTAATGGTTTTACGCAATCTCAGTTACTTTCACAATGTTTAGATTTCTTGGTATGTGGTTAACTTATTATTATATTCACATAGACTTCGCGGTTTATGATAAAACAGTAGCTAACCACTCGTAGTCTCACGGTTGAAATACAGACCCTCTCCTCTTCCTTTACATCCTCTTACTGCCCCTCCAAGTGAGGGGACTTTTTTTAAAAGAGGGGACATATCACATAGTCAAAAGCGCAAGGACGCCTATACCTATGAACACCAACACCGAAACAATAACAGAACATATCCAAAAAATCCGAATAGCATTATCGATTCGTTTAGCAAGTTCCCACTTTCCCATAACCTCTATAGCCTTTGAAACTATACTGCCAATAAGAATTATTGCCAAGAACGTGAAGAACCCCTTAAGTAAGGGTGACGATGAAACGATCGTTATAATAGCTGACATTGAAAATACCTCCTCTGTTTTTAGAGATATATATTCAGCACCTAAAAACTTTACCCTTCGTCCCCTCCCCATACCCGGGCTCCTTCTCCCCAGGCCTCTCTTCTTCCTTGCTCAATTACTAGCATTCATGCGGTTTTAGATATCATCCTTATTCGTTATAGCGAACCAATAAACGAATAAGCTAACGAATATATCAACGAATAAGGGGTGTCGCCAACATTCCGACAAAACCTACGCTAAGACTGGCGTTTGACAGTTGAGTCCAAAAAATGCTTGCTATTAAAATGCAATAACTGCTCCTAATGCGGGTTCCCAGCCTCGATATTACCCCAAAATCAAAGCGAAATTCGAAAAGTAGTGCCGCTCACTTCCAGATAATACCTTTGAAGCCTGAAACCCTTGTGGTAGAATGGTATGGTTTCAGGAATTTTATATCGTCTAGGGAATGGCCACAATTCCCATAAATAGATAAATTAGTGGCACGTCCTTTGGATGAATACCTCCTGTAACCCTTGTGTACCAAGGGTTACAGTTTTTTAACTGTTAAACGCCAGTAAGACAATAAATGATAACAATAAGCCCGACTTTTCCCTACTCTAAGGAATAGTCGGCTTATTGGCGGTCCAATGAGGTATATCCGCCGTCGATGGATTTTACGGAGAAATTCAAGAACAGACACCAGAAGGAATTTATCAACTGCTTATCTTTGTCGGAAATCTTCTCACCACTTTTGTAACGTAATTGTCAAAAACTCTGCACATACCAATAAACATTAGGAATTGAGATAATTACCTCAAGACTATTTGAGGAGGAATTATCCATGACTCACGAAGAGCAGTCCAGCATCAGACGTCAGCAGATAAACGATTACCTTGCTTCTGGCCAGACCGCTGCCGCATGGAGCTCAGAAAACAACCTAAGTATCAATACACTCCGGTACTGGCTCTCCAA
>Ga0209123_1001543_pt1 | contig 22340 bp, 14 predicted proteins | sample BarGraIncu00431A_FD_184500 | JGI IMG/M metagenome (GOLD analysis project Ga0209123, IMG submission 184500) | Arctic peat soil microbial communities from Barrow, Alaska, USA - Barrow Graham LP Incubations 004-31A (SPAdes) (version 2) | ecosystem: Environmental > Terrestrial > Soil > Wetlands >...
ATGGGGCGGATAAAATGATATAGATCTACAAGGCTTTAGCCAAATTTTAAATACTATTTGGCTAAAGCCAATATGTTTTTTGCCATCAGCCCGTCCCATAAATGGGACGGCAATTGATACAAAAAATGCGACATTATATTGTTCACATTACTTACTTATATAGGGTTGATAGGGTGCGTTTTAAATTTTGTTAATTACAATTAGTAATATTTAACACTGCGATGTGAATTACATATAGTTATTTTTATAATTTTGCATTTACATTATTTATATGAACTGTAAATAACAGAATTAATCAATTAACACTTAATTAAAAATCAATTTATCATGAATTCGAAACAACAAAGCAGGTACAATATGTACCTTGTGTCTGATGAGTTTTTGAACGCAGACAACTCAATCACTCAAATTTTACCAAAATTTCAGGAGTTTTATGCTGCTTTTCAAGATGGTATTCTTCAAATTCGATCGTCGAGCGAGCAGCAAAGTATTGACAAATCAGGGATTGCGGATACTAAAAGTCAATTGCGAAAATTATTAATAGCGCAGGCTGCTGATGGTTCGCGAAAAGTGCAGGCTTATGCCAAAGTGGAAAATAATCTGACCCTGCTCAGTGAAGTGAAATTTAGTATAAGTGATTTGAAATTGGCTACTGACGAAGAACTCGAAACTTATGCACGGAGCATTCACACTAAAATAAAAGCTCATCTTGCGGATTTGACTTCATATGGTTTAACTCCTGAGAGTCAGAATTATCTTTCTAAACTTATTGTTGACTTTAAAGTAGCTACTCCAACACCCCGAAATGGTACCATCAGTACAAAGCAAAGTACGGAACAGATGGCCAAAGGTTTTGTGATAAGCGATGAAGCGTTGGACAAGATTGATGCTTTGGTGGAGATAGTGAGAATTTCGCAACCTGATTTTTACAGCGGCTATAGATCGGCACGAAAAATAATAGGAACCGGTGGAGGATCGCTTCAGGTAAAGGGTTTTGTAACCGATGCCGGCACAGGAGAAGGTCTGAAAGGTGTAACTCTTAGTTTTGAGCCAAATAGCAATGGCAATGGAATGATGAAAGCCGCTGCAAGTAGTAGTTCGGAGGCTCTAAAGAAAAAGACAGCAGATAAGGGTGGCTTCAATATTAAATCGTTGGTGGAGGGTACTTATACTGTAACGGTACGAAAAAACGGTTATGCTGATGTGGTAAGTACTATTGCTGTAACGAATGGTGAATTGGCAACGCTTGATGTGGAGCTGGTAAAGAATATTTAATGTGATATTTGTAAGTACAGGACAGGTCGCGACCTGTCCCTACAAATGAAATACGGAAATGCGTGCGAGAATTTATCTTGCACGCTTTTTTTTATGAATTCATACATTCCCAATATAAATATATATAACCACCCCTAAATCCTCCGCCAGTAGTCGAACAGGCTCTAAAGGGGACTTGAAGTTAGTGTCGATTGTTTTAATTGTATGTAACGAACAAAACATTATTCTTACTTACTCTACTCAGCACCCAGCTCTTTTTATAATTATTTGATTTTCAGTTCGACGAGTTGAACCGAAAATCAAATGTTGGGTCTTTTGTTTCCTCCATCCCCCGGTTGCGCTTCGCTTACCGGGGGTTATTGGCTGCGCCGATTTTCAATTCACATTTAGCCAATCCGTGGCAAAGAGCTTATTCTACGCAAATCAAATATATCCAATTATTTATTTTGGAAATCAATCCCCGCTTATCCCGAACTCAGGTTATTAAAAATGGGGGTGATATAATCATTCCTTTTATTGTATAATGAAGGTCTGTTTTGTTATTTTTTCTGTTAAACACAGAATCTCTTGCTTAAATTGGCTTTTTTTTATGCTTTATAGCATAATTTAGCAGCCAAATTCGATCAATTTCGGACATAAATGTAATATGTATCAAAATAAAAATAAATGCAAATATGTCGATATGAAAGTAATATATTGAATTTTGTTTCATATTGATATAAATAGACACTTTATTGTGTCGTATTTCAATGTACCTTTTTAATTAAGCAACATTTTGGTAGTTTTTATTGTAGAAGTCTGACATTTTGCTTAGTTTTGCAATGTATTAGAAACAATATGACAATAGAACTAAAATATCACTATCTTTTTTATTGATTCATTATATCATTAACTACAATATGATTTTTTTTGAATAACAATAAATAAGAAAAGGATTGGGATTATAAAATAAATAGAAAAGCTTGTGAAATAAAAACAATAGGCTTTAAGAATATCCAATCGGAACTATCTGTTCATATTACTCTATAAAAGATATTAATTCAAAAATATAAAACAAGTATCGAATTTTTAATTATTAAATTTTAAAAGTAAACAAAATGAGAAAGATGAAAGTTTTAGCAATCTGCGCGATTGCAGTTTTAGCAGTTTCAAACATTAAAGCTCAAGGTTTTTCAACAGGTGCTGATATTGTTAGTTCGTATGTATGGCGTGGTGTACCGCAAGATGGTTCATCGTTAGGCGGAACTCCAAATATCCAACCTTATGCAGCATTTACAACAGGCAAGTTAACTTTGGGTTCGTGGGCTTCAGGTAGCTTTACAGGAGCAGTTAAAGAAGTGGATTTATATGCAACTTTAGCAGTATCAAGTAAATTCGCTATCACTCTTACCGATTATTACTACAATTTCGGCATTCAGCCCAATTACTTCAAATACAACAACGGTACAGGTCACTGCTTCGAAGGCACATTAGCTTATACAGGTTCAGTATTTAGTGCTTCGGTTAACACCATGTTTGCAGGAGCAGACAAAAATGGTCAAGGGCACAATGCTCTATCAACTTATGTAGAATTAGGTTACCAAATTGCACCGGTTGCAAAAATCTTCCTAGGTGGCGTATTAAACGAAAGTGCAACATATTATACAACAGGCTTCGGTATCACCAACCTGGGTATTAAAGTAAGTAAATCAATTGCTATCACCGACAAATTCAGTCTTCCTGTTTATGCTATTGTTGGAGCAAACCCTTACTCTAAAAGCACATTCTTTGTTGCTGGGGTGACATTATAATAAAAAGTATAAATTAAGCCACCCCTGCTATGGGGTAGCTTAGTACCAATATTCATTTTAAAACAAAAGAAACAATGAAAAAAATTGAAGCAATTATCCGCACCTCAAAATTTGGAGAGGTTAGAGACGCTCTTCACGAAGCAGGTATTGAATTCTTTACATACGTAGATGTAACAGGAGTTGGCAATGAAGTTCACAAAGGAGAATTATCTTATAGAGGTACTGTATACGATACGAGTTATATTTCACGTCAGCTACTAACCATTGTAGTGCGCGATATAAACGTACAGAAAACTGTAGATGCTGTTTTGGAAGCAGCAAAGACAGGTGAGGTAGGTGATGGTAAAATTTTCGTATCTACCATTGATGACTCATATCGTATTAGAAACGGTGAAAGTGGCGACACTTCATTATACAACAAAGAAGCTTAAGATAGTAACTCAATTAAAATAGGAGAAAAATATATGAAAAAGTATATATTATTGATATTAGTAATGCTGGTGACAGCGTCTGCGACTAGCTATTTATACGCAGAAAAAGCACTTGACCCAAGCGGGGCAACAACAGGAAATGCCAGCGATGTAACAGCTGCGAAAGTGGGTGCTCCAACATTAGATGAAGTAGCAGCCCAAGCTGGTCACAACAAGGTGGCTATAAATATGGTTTGGACTTTAATCGCAGGATTTTTAGTAATGTTTATGCAAGTTGGTTTTGCATTGGTTGAAGGTGGTTTAACGCGTGCTAAGAATATAGCACACACCATGGCCATGAACTTTATGATTTATCCTTTAGGTATGATTGGGTTCTTTATATGCGGTTTTGCATTCATGTTTGGAGGCGTTGGCACTCTGGGCACGCTCGGTGGAGCCGATGCACTGAATCAAGAATTTACGATTAATTTATTCGGACACGTTTTCGGACTTATTGGAACAAAAGGATTCTTTTTGAACGGCATGTACGATGTGGGTATCATGACTTTATTCTTATTCCAAATGGTCTTTATGGACACTACTGCAACTATCCCTACCGGATCTATGGCAGAACGTTGGAAATATATTTCATTCGTAATTTACGGTTTGGCTGTTGGAACTATAATCTATCCGGTATTTGGTAACTGGGTATGGGGCGGTGGCTGGTTGTCACAACTTGGAAACATGTTCAGCTTCGGTCACGGAGTAGTTGACTTTGCAGGATCTTCAGTAGTTCACTTAACCGGAGGTGTATTGGCATTCGTAGGAGCAAAAATGCTCGGACCTCGTTTAGGAAAATATAACAAAGATGGATCAGCTAACGCTATACCAGGACACAACTTACCATTTGCAGTTCTTGGAACATTCGTTCTTGCTTTCGGTTGGTTTGGTTTCAATGCAGGATCAACTCTTGCCGGTGGCGACTTCAGATTGGCAGTAGTAGCAGTAAATACCATGTTGGCTTCTGCAACAGGTGCAATGACTGCAACAGCTTATATGTGGATATTTAAAACTAAGAAACCAGATGTTAGTATGATGTGTAACGGTATGCTTGCCGGACTTGTAGCAATTACAGCACCTTGTGCTTTTGTTACCCCTCAAATGGCAGCAGTTATCGGTATAATTTCAGGTATTCTTGTAATTGAAGCTGCATTCTTTGTAGAAAACAAACTTAAAGTTGATGATCCAGTTGGTGCAGTTGCAGTTCACGGTGTGAACGGTGCATTTGGTCTTATCGCAGTTGGATTATTCGCAGACGGTTCTTATGGAGATGGATTGAACGGTATTAAAGGTGGTGTAACTGGCTTATTCTACGGTGATGCTTCACAATTAGTAGCTCAATTAATCGGAGTTGGTGCAAACTTAGTTTATGTAGGTCTTATTGGATTTATCGTATTCAAGTTAATTGACATTACTGTTGGAAACCGTGTACCAGCGCAAGATGAACTTGCAGGTCTTGATATTCCTGAAATGGGTGCTTTAGGTTACTCAGGTATGAAAATGGACAAAAACTCAGAAACTCCACTTTCAAGATAAAAGAAAAATTCCAAAATACTTTATCAAAGAGATTCCTGACTTCAGGATCTCTTTGATAAAATTTAATTATTGAGGGATTAAGTCATTTAATCTCTACACCCTAAAAAATGAAACAATATGACTAACGAAGATAAAACACTCAGCTGTTACACCAAACTCTTTCCCAAATGGACTGCTATAGTGGTATTTGTAGTAGGAATTATCGGCATGTACTTTCTGCCTGCTACCTCAGTAGTTTTTTACTTATGGCTAGGTTTATGTTCTCTACTTATAGTCAAGACATTGATTCAGAAACAAGAAAAAGAGCCAGTCCTTGTTGTAGGAGAAAATGGTATTCAACTTCAGAACACCCAATTTTATCCTTTCAGTGAAATTGAAAAAGTGATGGCTTTTTCAAGCAAAAAGCTAAAATTTCGTTCCATAAGTTTTAAGTTATACTTTAAAAAAGGGGCGCCTGTAGAATTTTGCGTTGATGATTTAAATGTCAAGCCTCAGTATTTACTAGATGTCATAAATGAAAAAATAAAATAGAATGAGATATGCTCTAAATACAACAAGAATTATTTAGAACATAGGGTATTGCATTCTAATCTCTCTTTATATAAATAACAGGCTGTGAGAACTCGTAAAATACAATCATTGTCGCTTACAAAATAGTATTTATATAAAATTTCCCCAAACACGGTGAAACTGCTTACAACTAATCGTGTGTTTTTTAGTTTTATTGTTTCAGGCAGGCTATTTCGTGAGAAATGGCCTGCTTATTTTAAAGGCATTTGCTTTCTCGAACTTGGAGAATGATTACAAACTAGTTTTGTTGCTTTTAGAAACATGAATGAGAAATTTAATGATAAAACCAAAAGTTTTATAAATTAGAGGTAACTTTGGCAAGCCAAGTTAGAATTTAACTTCACAATATATTAAAATAAAATTATTAGAATGAAAGATATTGCAACAATCCCTTTATGGTGCTCTATTCCCTTTGTGGTAATGCTTTTGGCTATTGCAACCGGGCCACTTATTGCCGAAAAATGGTGGGGTGAGAACAAAAATAAGCTACTTGTCTCTCTTTTTCTGGGTATTCCGGTAATCGTTTACATGTTAGTAAACGGTCTTTCGGAAAGTTTGGTTGACACCATCGCTTATGATTATATTCCGTTTATGGTTTTACTGGGATCTTTATTTGTTATTACCGGAGGTATTCATCTATCTGGTGATATTAAGGCAAGTCCACTCAATAATACACTGTTTTTGGGCGTAGGTTATATATTGGCATCTATTATGGGTACCACCGGAGCTGCCATGCTGCTTATCCGTCCGGTTATCACCACTAATCAGGAACGTAAATATACCACACATACGATATTATTTTTCATTGCGGCAGTGGCTAACTGTGGTGGACTTTTGACTCCGCTCGGTGATCCTCCCTTGTTTATGCTTTACCTGCGTGGAGCTGAATTTTCGTGGTTTCTCAATTTATTTCCGGAATGGATTTTTACCGGCACATTGTTGCTATTGATATATTATTTTGTAGACCGGTATTATTATAAAAAGGAAGACTGGGTAGATATAGCGGAAGATTATATTCACGTGGAACCGATTAGAGTATCCGGCAATATTAATTTTTTATTTCTGATAGGTGTGGTTATATCAGTAGCTTTTATCAATAAAGGAAATATTCCGATGATGGGTGAAGAACATGCTTCTATTTGGTTGAAGTATCTTCGGGAAATTGTACTAGTGATACTTACCGGTATGTCTTTGTACTACACCAAGTCTGAAGTTCGTAAAAGCAATAAGTTTACATGGGAGCCTATTATTGAAGTTGCCTACCTTTTTCTGGGCATATTTGTAACTATGGCTCCAACCTTAATTTGGTTGGCAAAAAATGCAGCAAGCTTTGGTGTGACCGAACCCTGGCAGTTCTTATATGCATCAGGCACATTAAGCTCATTTTTAGACAACACTCCTACCGCGGTTGCTTTTTATGATTTAGCTCATGGTTTACCTACAGCATTATCAGGAACAACAATGGTGGCCGGAGTACCGGAAATTCTATTAAAAGCCATTTGTGTAGGCGCTGTCTTTTTTGGGTCGATGACGTATATTGGCAATGGACCAAACTTTATGGTAAAATCAATTGCCGAAGAAAATGGTATTAAAATGCCCGGTTTTTTTGCCTATATGTGGAGATTTTCTCTCATTGTTCTATTGCCTATCTATATTTTGGTACAACTAATTTTTGTGTAGATAACGAGCAATTCTACATAAGTATAAAAGCGTAAAGCCATCAGTTTTAGAAATAAAACAGATGGCTTTTTTATTGTAGCTTTAATATTGACACAAAGAATCATTTTTATGTTAAAGCAAGTATTAATGATAGATCTCGAATAAAAATCCAACCTAAATGTAGTGTTTCATAGTTAAATGTTACCTTTTTGTTGCTTTATTAATTGTTTTGTTGTCGTTTTGTTTGTCAAATTCAAAACAATGACATACTTTTGCAACCAAATTAGTGAAATATCCATTCAATTGCCACAAATAAGCCGATATGGATATAAAATTGACAGATATTTCATACATTTATGTAAGATGAGACAATAACTAAAATGAACAAAAACAGGATTTATGAAAAAAATTGAAGCAATTATCCGCAAGTCAAAATTTGAAGATGTAAAAGAAGCTCTCTACAATGAAGGTATTGATTGGTTTTCTTATTGGGATATTACAGGATTAGGGAAATCGACCGAAGAACAAATAGTTAGAGGTCAGGTATTTCAATCTAATTATATCCACAGAAGAATGCTTTCTATCGTAGTTCGCGATGTTAATCTCGAAAAGACGATAAACGCCATACTTGACTCGGCCTGGACGGGCGAAACCGGTGATGGAAAAATATTTGTTTACGATATTGAAGATACATTCCGTATTCGTAACCGCGAATCAGGACCGGATGCATTGTTTAACAAAGAATCGTAGAGAATATAAACAGTTAAGAATCAAGAAGAAAATAAAAACATGAAGAAAAATATTTTATCAATAATAGCACTTTTGGCGTTGTCTGTATCTACGCTATCAGCTCAAACAGCAACGCCCGTTGCACCAACAATAAACGCAGGAGATACGGCATGGATGATCGTTGCTACTGCGTTTGTATTGCTTATGTCGATTCCCGGATTAGCATTGTTTTACGGCGGTTTGGTTCGTCGAAAAAACGTACTGAACGTGTTTATGCAGGTATTTGTTTTGGTAGCAGTTATCAGTATAGAATGGGTGGTAGTAGGTTATAGCACTTCATTTGGTACCAATTCTATCGAAGCTTTAAAACCATATATCGGTGGGTTTCACTGGGCATTTTTAAACAATATTGGCATTAGTGATTTAAGCCCTTATTTTATTTCGCACTCGCAAGTTGGACTTGATGGAGTTGCTGTAGGAACTATACCACATATCATATTTATCATGTTCCAATGTATGTTTGCGGTTATTACGCCAGCTTTGATTATTGGAGCATTTGCCGAACGTATTAATTTTAAAGGATTCTTAGTTTTCTCGGTTCTTTGGTCGTTATTTATCTATAATCCTGTTGCACACTGGGTTTGGGCTGCCGATGGTTGGTTGTTTAAATTAGGAGCGTTGGATTTTGCAGGAGGTACCGTTGTACACATTAATGCCGGTGTGGCTGCCATTGTTACAGCTGTAATGCTTGGAAAACGTCGCGACTATAAGGGTCATGCAATACCTGCTCACAATATTACCTATGTAGTTATTGGTGCCGGTTTGCTATGGGTTGGCTGGTTTGGATTTAATGCTGGTAGCGGATTGGCTGCTGATGGACTTGCCGCTAACGCATTAATGGTTACGCATATTGCTGCTGCCGCTGCTGCATTAACCTGGGCACTATTGGATTGGATTATCGACAAACGCCCAACAGTTGTAGGTATTAGTACCGGTGCTGTTGGTGGCTTGGTTGCAATTACCCCTGCAGCAGGATTCGTTGGAGTTCCCGGTGCGTTGGCCATTGGAGTTATAGTATCATTAGTGTGCTTTTGCATGGTTGCCTACGTAAAACCAAAATTAGGATATGACGATTCGCTGGATGCATTTGGTGTTCACGGTGTTGGTGGTATTTTAGGTGCGCTATTAACAGGCGTATTAGCTTCTCCCCTTATCCAATCAGCTTATAGCGGGGCTATTTACGGAAATTTTCACCAATTATGGATACAATTTCTAGCTGTAGGTGTTACTATAATTTTCTCCGGTATCGGAACATTTATACTGTTTAAAATTGTCGATAAATTCGTTGGACTACGCGTCTCTGACAAACATGAAGCAATAGGTCTTGATGAAACTCAACATGGCGAAACTGCTTATAATAACTTTGATTAATCAACTCCCCATACACGGTGAAATTGGTTACAACTAATCATGTGTTTTTTAGTTTTATTGTTTGGGTCAGGTCATCTCGCGAGAAATGACCTGACTACAGACAAAAACAGATACTTTTTTATAAAAAACAACATTTTTCAGAATATTTATTCATTGTTTGAAAGTAAATATCCTATTATATCCAATTGTTTTGTATCTTTGCTGTATATTCAATCTGTTTTATACAAAAAAGCATTCAAAAGGGTGAAATATCAATTTATTACTTTTATGGCAATAATTATTTCTAATTGACACAAATATCGATAATTCATTTTCAAATCAAAACCAATAAATCTTTTTTTTCAGAAATTGAGCATATTATAGTGTAAAAACTATCATTTTAATTATTTTTGCACTGATTTAATATCATAACGAAAGAATAAGACTCTAATTTAAAAATAAGAACAAAAAAATAACCCTCAAAAAATATAATTATGTCATCATTGAGATTTAACGCAGTAGAAGAAGCTTTTAAGAAAAAAGCCGTTGAAGTTAGTGCCCCTTCAAAGTTCACTTCCGATTATTACGGAAAGTATGTTTTCAACAAAGCCGCAATGGTAAAATATCTTTCAAAAGATACTATTAAAGCGTTGAAAAATGTAATTGATAAAGGTGCAACTCTTGACATTGCTCTTGCTAGTCAGGTAGCTGCAGGTATGAAACTTTGGGCAACTGAATTAGGAGCAACTCACTACACACACTGGTTCCAACCATTAACAGATGGTACTGCTGAAAAGCATGATTCGTTTATCGACTATGCTGGTGCTCCAGGCGAAACTATTATCGAAGATTTTTCAGGAAAACTTCTTGCTCAACAAGAACCTGATGCTTCTTCTTTCCCTAATGGCGGTATCCGTAGCACTTTCGAAGCTCGTGGCTACACCGCATGGGATCCATCTTCTCCAGCATTTGTAATGGACGATGCTTTAGTAATCCCTACTATCTTCATTTCATATACCGGTGAATCTCTTGACTTGAAAGCTCCTTTATTGAAAGCATTGGCCGCTATTGATAAAGCTGCAGTTGCCGTTTGTCAAATGTTTGACCCTAGCGTAAAGAAAGTTGTTGCTTACTTAGGTTGGGAACAAGAATATTTCTTGGTTGATGAAGGTTTGTACGCAACTCGTCCAGACTTAGTGTTGACAGGTCGCACATTGATGGGACATGATTCAGCTAAAAACCAACAATTGGACGATCACTATTTTGGATCAGTTCCAACACGTGTTGCTGCTTACATGAAAGATATTGAGTTCGAAGCTTACAAATATGGTATTCCTGCAAAAACTCGTCACAATGAGGTTGCTCCTAACCAATTTGAGCTTGCTCCTATCTATGGAGAATGTAATTTGGCGGTAGACCAAAACTTATTGATGATGTCTATCATGAAGAAAGTAGCTCGTCGTCATGGTTTCCGTTTATTATTGCACGAAAAACCATTTGCTGGTATTAACGGTTCTGGTAAACACAATAACTGGTCACTTGGTACTGATACAGGTGTTGTTCTACATGCTCCAGGAAAAACAGCTGAAGAAAACTTACAATTTGTTACTTTCTTGGTAAATACATTGATGGCAGTTTACAAACACAACGGTCTTTTGAAAGCATCAATTATGACAGCTCAAAATGCTCACCGTTTGGGTGCAAACGAAGCTCCTCCTGCAATTGTATCTGCATTCCTTGGAACTCAATTGACTGCTATTCTTGATAAATTAGAAAACAGCACAAGCGAAGATGCAATTATTATTGATGACAAAAAACAACTACATTTAGGAATACCTCGTATCCCTGAAGTTTTCTTAGACAATACCGATCGTAACCGTACTTCTCCATTTGCATTCACCGGAAACCGTTTCGAGTTCCGCGCAGTTGGTTCTTCAGCAAACTGTTCTTCGGCTATGGCTGCTTTGAACACTGCTGTTGCAGCTCAATTGTTTGAATTCAAAGCTGAAGTTGACGCTAAAATCGCCGGTGGTTCTACCAAAGAAAAAGCAATCTTCGATGTTATCAAATCATACATTAAAGCTTCTAAAGCTATTCGTTTCGACGGAAATGGTTACAGCGATGAGTGGAAAGTTGAAGCAGCAAAACGTGGTTTGGATTGTGAAACAAGCGTTCCAAAAATTATTGAAGCTTACACTAGCAAAAGCAGCGTAGAGCTATTTGAAAAAATGGGCGTTCTTAATGAAAAAGAATTGCACGCTCGTAACGAAGTGAAATGGGAAACATATACTAAGAAAATCCAAATCGAAGCTCGCGTTTTAGGTGATTTGGCTATCAACCATATTATTCCTGTAGCAACTCGTTACCAATCACTTCTTTTGGACAATGTGTACAAAACAAAAGCAGTATTTGCAGCCGATAAAGCTGATAAAATTGCCTCACAAGATATGGCATTGATTGAAGAAATTTCAGAACGCATTTCTATCATCAAAGACAATGTTGAAGCATTGGTTGAAGCACGTAAAACTGCAAATGTTATTGAACACGAAGATAAGAAAGCACTTGCATACCATGATGTTGTATTACCATATTTCGATGTAATCCGTTACAATATCGACAAACTTGAACTAGTTGTTGATGACGAAATGTGGACATTGCCTAAATACAGAGAATTGTTATTTATCCGATAATTGAAGGTTAACAACATCTTTCAAAAATAAAGATAGTGGGAAACCCAAAATGGGTTTCCCACTATTTTGCAAAAAACAATAAAACAAATTAACACAGCAGATGAGCTAAAAAGCAACAGTTTTTAAGCGTATAACAAAGAAAAGCTATGACAACTAATTATTCAAACTCACAACACACTGACGAATATGAGCAGAAATCGCTATATTCGCCTCAGAACGAACACGACGCCTGCGGTGTAGGATTAGTGTTGAATCTACATGGAGAGAAATCACATGAGATTGTAGAAAATGGGCTTCAGGTACTTGAAAACATGGTACACCGTGGAGCCGAAAGTGCTGATAACAAGACCGGTGATGGTGCCGGTATCTTATTGCAAATACCTCACGAATTTATACTACTACAAGGCATTCCTGTACCTGCTAAAGGTAAATATGGGACTGGTCTTGTTTTTTTGCCTAAAGACGATAATAAAGCTGAACTTTGCTTGAATGTTATCAAAGAAAACGTCGAAAAAGAAGGCCTTACATTACTTGCTATTAGAGATGTACCTGTTAATAGCGATATTCTTGGAGCTATCTCCGCCTCAAACGAGCCACAAACAAAACAAATTTTCGTAACAGGTGCTACTTCTCAAGAAGAGCTTGAACGTAAATTGTACATGGTTCGCAAAAAAATCGAAAATTCCATTTCCAAATCAAATATATCAAAAGAACGTAGTTTTTACATTGTAAGTTTGTCTACTAAACAGATGATTTACAAAGGTATGCTAACCTCTTTGCAATTGCGTGAGTATTTCCCCGACTTATCTGACAAAAATTTCACTTCAGGTATTGCATTGGTTCACTCTCGTTTTAGTACCAATACCTTCCCTACCTGGGATTTGGCTCAGCCATTCCGCATGATGGGTCATAATGGTGAAATCAATACTATCCGTGGTAACCGTCAATGGATGGAATCGCGCGAAAGTGTTTTGAAATCTGATCAACTGGGCAATTTGAACGACTTGTATCCTATCGTTCAACCGGGCATGAGCGATAGTGCTTCTCTTGATAATGTATTGGAATTCTTAGTTATGTCCGGCAAAAGCTTACCACATGCAATGGCCATGTTGGTTCCTGAAAGCTGGAATCAAAAGAATCCTATTTCAGACAATTTAAGAGCATTCTACGAATATCACAGTACATTTATGGAACCATGGGATGGTCCTGCATGTCTACTTTTCAGTGATGGGCGCTATGCTGGTGGTATGCTTGATCGTAATGGTCTTCGTCCTGCCCGTTACCTTGTTACACACGATGACGTAATGATTATTGCTTCTGAAACAGGTACTGTAGAATTTGAGCCTGCACGCATCAAAGCCAAAGGTCGTTTGAAACCGGGTAAAATGTTGATGGTGGATACTGAGCTAGGTCAGATTTTCTATGATAACGAATTAAAAGAAGGTCTTGCAAAAGCATTCCCATATCGCGAATGGCTAGACAGAAACTGTATTAATCTTGATAATATTTCTTCGGGTAGAAGTGTGAGAAATGATATAGATAACTACCAAACATTGCTTCACGCTTATGCTTACTCAAAAGAAGATTTGGAAAGATTGATTCTTCCAATGGCAAATGATGGTTATGAACCAACTTCGTCGATGGGTAACGATGTTGCTTTGTCAGTATTTTCTGATAAATCTCAACGTTTGTTCAACTATTTCCGTCAACAATTTGCACAGGTAACCAATCCGCCAATTGACCCGATTCGTGAAGAGTTGGTAATGTCATTAACCGGATACATTGGTTCAGTACATCAAAATTTATTACAAGCTGCTCCTGAAATTTGTAAAATGGTGAAACTAAAAAGTCCTGTTCTTACAAACACTCAGTTCGATATATTGAGCAACTTACAATATAAAGGATTCTATACTATTTCTTTACCGATGCTTTTCGATCCTAAAACAGGAGCTGCCGGTCTTGAAAAAGCTATTCAGGAACTTTGCTTATCAGTTGAGAAAGCAGTTGATGATGGAAAGAATTATATCGTATTGAGCGACCGTGGCGTTGATGCTACCCATGCACCCATCCCTTCGTTGCTTGCTGTTTCTGCTGTTCACTTGTATTTGGTTCAAAAACGCAAGAGAATGCAAATCGACATCGTTGTTGAATCGGCTGAACCACGTGAAGTAATGCACTTTGCATTGTTGTTTGGATTTGGAGCCAACGCTGTAAACCCATATATGGTTTTTGCTGTTATCAATGACAGAATCAAAGCAGGTGATATTCCGATGGACATGGAAACTGCTAAAAAACATTATATCAAAGCTGTAAACAAAGGTTTGATGAAAGTATTGTCCAAAATGGGTAACTCTACTTTGCGTAGCTACCGTGGAGCACATATTTTCGAAGCAGTAGGTATTTCTTCTCCATTCCTGAACAAATACTTTAAAGGTATTTCTTCGGCTATCGAAGGTATCGATATTGAAGATGTTGCAAATGAAGTGTTGAAACCACATAACGAAGCGTTTTTCCCTGCTGAAGGAAGTGATCCTACTCAGTTGGAGAACTTAGGTCAATATGCATATCGCAATAACGGCGAAAAACATGCATGGAACCCTGAAACCATTGCACGTCTGCAAATTGCAACAAAAACCAATGATTACGCTAAGTTCAAAGAATATGTAAAAGCTGTAGATGATAAACCTGCACCAATATTTATTCGTGACTTGATGGATTTCAAACGTAATCCTATTGATATCAACGAAGTTGAACCTGCTGAAAGCATCATGAAACGTTTTGTTACAGGTGCAATGTCTTATGGTTCAATCAGTCGTGAAGCTCACGAAGCAATGGCTATTGCCATGAATATTATTGGTGGACGAAGCAATACCGGTGAAGGTGGTGAAGATCCTGAACGTTACAAATTGCGTGAAGATGGTTTAAGCACTCGTAGTGCTATTAAACAAGTTGCTTCCGGACGTTTTGGGGTAACATCAGAATACCTGGTAAATGCCGATGAAATTCAAATTAAAATGGCTCAGGGTGCAAAACCCGGTGAAGGTGGACAATTACCTGGTCATAAAGTAGATAAAATCATTGCTAAAACCCGTCACTCTATACCGGGAATTTCTTTGATTTCACCTCCACCCCACCATGATATTTATTCTATCGAAGATTTGGCACAACTTATCTACGACTTGAAAAACATCAACCCAACAGCTACCATTAGTGTAAAACTGGTTTCAGAAACCGGAGTTGGAACGATTGCTGCCGGTGTGGCCAAAGCAAAAGCTGACCTGATTCTGATCAGTGGTGCCGAAGGTGGTACTGGTGCAAGTCCTTCAAGCTCTATCAAGCACGCAGGTCTACCTGTTGAAATTGGTTTAGCTGAAACCCAACAAACATTGGTAATGAATAACTTGCGTGGTCAGGTTCGTTTACAAACTGATGGTCAGTTGAAAACAGGACGCGACATTATCATCGCTTCGTTGTTGGGTGCTGAGGAATATGGTTTTGCAACAAGTGCATTGCTGATTCTTGGTTGTGTAATGATGCGTAAATGTCACTTAAATACTTGTCCTGTAGGCGTTGCTACGCAAGATGAAGTATTGCGTAAACATTTCACCGGAAAACATGAATACCTTGTAAATTTCTTTCATTTTATTGCACAAGATGTTCGTGAGCACTTAGCTGAAATGGGTTATCGTAAACTTGATGATATTATTGGTCATGCAGAATTGCTTGAACGCAAAGTAATTGAAGGAAATCCAAAAATCAAAAAAGTGGATCTTTCTAAAATAATGTTTGTTCCAAAGAACATTGAAAATCTGGCTATACGTCATATTTCTGAGCAAGATCACAAATTGGATGCAGTATTGGATCGCGAGTTGATTAAAAAATCGCTTCCTGCATTGGATCTGTGCATGCCTATACAAATTAAATCGAGAATCAAAAATACCGACCGTACTGTTGGAGCAATGCTTTCGGGCGAAATTGCAAAACGTTATGGACAAACAGGTCTACCTACCGATACTATCAAAGCTTACTTTGAAGGTTCTGCAGGACAAAGTTTCGGAGCATTCTTAGGCAAAGGAGTTTATTTCCACCTTACCGGAGAAGCTAATGATTACGTAGGTAAAGGTCTTTCGGGTGGTAAAATTGTTATTGTAGCACCTAAAGAAAGCACGTTTAAACCGGAAGATAATATCATTGCTGGAAATACCTTGTTATACGGTGCTACTTCAGGCGAATTATATGTAAATGGTGTTGTTGGTGAACGTTTCTGCGTTCGTAATTCAGGTGCTATTGCAGTTGTTGAAGGTGCCGGTGATCACTGTTGTGAGTACATGACCGGTGGACGTACCGTTGTCTTAGGACAAACCGGACGTAACTTTGCTGCCGGTATGAGTGGTGGTGTAGCTTACGTGCTTGATGAGATTGGTAATTTTGATTTCTTCTGTAACATGGAAATGGTTGAACTTTCGCTTATCGAAGACAGCATGGACAGTAAAGAAGTTCAAGGTTTAATTTCTAATCACTACAAATATACAGGTAGCCAACGTGCTAAGCACATTTTGGATAACTGGAGTAGTTATGTTGACAAATTCAAAAAAATCGTTCCTATTGAATACAAAAAAGTATTACAAGAAGAAAAGATGGAAGCTATCAACAAGAAAATTGCTCAAGTAGAACGCGATTATTAATATTAATTATTTAGTTTATCCAAAGTTTAATAACTTTGGATAAACTTCAAAGATAAGACTAAAAACATCATGGGAAATCCAAAAGCATTTATAAATATACCCCGTAAGGACGCAGGTTATCGCCCTATAAACGAACGTATTTACGACTTCGGGGAAGTTGAACAGACATTAAATCGCGAAGACAGAAAACTTCAGGCTTCGCGTTGTATGGATTGTGGTATTCCTTTCTGTCACTGGGGTTGTCCACTGGGCAATAAAATGCCAGAATGGCAAGATCTTATATACAAAGGTCAATGGAAAGAAGCGGTAGATAATTTACACGAAACAAATAACTTTCCTGATTTTACAGGACGTATCTGCCCTGCTCCATGCGAGAAATCGTGTGTATTGGCATTGCACGACGCACCTGTAACTATTCGCGAAAATGAAGCTGCTGTTACGGAGGTTGCGTTTATCGAAGGAATGATCAAAGCTCGTCCACCAAAAACACGCACCGGTAAAAAAGTTGCTGTTATCGGTTCAGGTCCTGCCGGATTAGCTGCTGCACAACAATTAAATCGTAAAGGACACCACGTTACCATTTTCGAAAAAGACAATGGATTTGGTGGATTGTTGAGATACGGTATTCCAAATTTCAAATTGAATAAAAACATTATCGACCGTCGTTTAACTCAGCTAGAAGAGGAAGGTATTGAATTTAAACCAAATACTGAAGTTGGAAAAGACATTTCAGGCAAAGAGATTATGAAAAATTTCGATGCAGTATGTTTATCTATTGGTGCCGGACATCCTCGCGACATTCAGCCTGAAGGTCGTGATCTTAAAGGTATTTACTTCGCTATGGACTTTTTAAGCCAACAAAATCAGCTTATCATGGGCGAAACGGTTGCCGAAAAAGACATTATTTCAGCGAAAGACAAACATATACTTGTAATTGGTGGTGGTGATACCGGATCTGACTGTGTTGGTACTTCAATTCGTCAAGGAGCCGTGAGAGTTACTCAAATTGAGATTTTACCTCAACCACCAGTAGGCAAAAATCCTGAAACTCCTTGGCCATTTTATCCTACTATCTTGAAAACTTCAAGTTCACATCAAGAAGGTTGCGTACGTAAATGGGCGTTGAACACTAAACAATTTGTTGGTGTAAAAGGTCAACTTACTGAAGTGATTGTAGAAGAAGTAGAATGGTCGAAAGATGAAAGCGGACGCATGAATATGAAACCAACTGGTAAAACAGATACTATCAAAGCTGATTTGGTATTTCTGGCACTTGGATTTATTCACCCTGTTCACGAAGGTTTATTGACCGAACTAGGCGTTAACTTCGATGGCCGTGGTAATGTAGCTATCGACAAGGAAAACAAAAGCAATGTTGCTAAAGTATTTGCTGCCGGCGATGCTGCCATGGGAGCCAGTTTAGTGGTTCGTGCTATTGCTTCCGGACGTAAAGTGGCTGAAGATATTCATAAATCCTTATAAATACAGTATGGAAAGGTCTAAAGTAACAGTGGTTATTTAGGAACTTTCGCAAAATAATAAACTAAAAAACATAACAACTGTTTACTATTGACTGTCCGCACAAGCTTGATCTTGGCAAAACAGTAATTGTAACTCGTAACTAATTAAAACTATGTGTGGAATTGTATGTGCATTTGATATAAAACAACAAGCTCAGGCTTTGCGGCCACAGGTATTGAAAATGTCTAAACGTATTCGTCACCGCGGGCCAGACTGGTCGGGCGTTTACTCTGATGACAAAGCCATTTTGGCGCACGAGCGTTTATCGATTGTGGATCCGGAATCGGGAAAACAACCTTTATTGAGTAAAGATGGTAAATTAGTTTTGGCCGTTAACGGTGAAATCTATAACCATCAGGAAATACGTAAACAATTTGAAGGGAAATACGAATTCCTTACAAAATCAGATTGTGAAGTAATTTTGGCACTTTATCGTGAAAAAGGACCAAATTTCATGGAAGATTTGAACGGTATTTTCGCCTTTGCGCTGTACGATATCGAGAAAGATATTTTCATGATTGGACGTGACCATATCGGTATTATTCCTCTTTACCAAGGTTGGGATGCTGAAGGAACATACTATGTTGCTTCGGAATTGAAAGCATTAGAAGGATACTGTACTAAAATTGAAGAGTTTTTGCCAGGACAATATTACTATAGTCCGGATGGTAAACCAACACAATGGTACTCTCGCGACTGGGAAAATTTTGATGCAGTAAAAGACAATGAAACAAGCATACAAGAATTGCACGATGCATTGGAAGCAGCTGTTGAACGTCAGTTAATGGCTGATGTGCCTTACGGAGTATTACTTTCCGGAGGATTGGATTCATCAATTATTTCGGCAGTAGCTAAAAAAATTGCAGAGAAACAATCTGATGGTTCTTCTGCTTGGGGTCATCAACTACACTCATTTGCTGTAGGGTTGGACGGTTCGCCCGATTTGATTGCTGCCCGTAAAGTTGCTGATCATATCGGAACTATTCACCATGAAATTCATTTCACGGTACAAGAAGGACTTGATGCCATTCGTGACGTTATTTATCACGTCGAAACGTATGATGTTACAACGATTCGTGCCAGTACCCCAATGTATTTGTTAGCTCGTGTTATCAAATCGATGGGCGTAAAAATGGTACTATCGGGCGAAGGTGCTGACGAAATTTTCGGTGGTTACCTTTATTTCCACAAAGCTCCAAATGCTGAAGAATTCCACAAAGAAACTGTTCGTAAAATTGAAAGACTTCACCTTTACGACTGCTTACGTGCCAATAAATCATTGGCTTCGTGGGGTGTTGAAGGTCGCGTTCCATTCTTGGACAAAGAATTTATGGACATTGCTATGCGTTTGAATCCAAAAGATAAAATGGCTGGTAAAGGAAAAATGGAAAAATGGATTTTGCGTAAAGCATTCGAAAGTTATTTACCGGAAAGTGTAACCTGGCGTCAAAAAGAGCAATTCTCTGACGGTGTTGGTTATAACTGGATTGACACCTTGCGCGCTATGACTACCGACTTGGTTTCTGACGAGCAAATGGCTAAGGTAAATGAAACGTACCCGATTAATCCACCAATGAACAAAGAAGAATATTACTATCGTACCATCTTTACCGATTTCTTCCCATCGGAAGCTGCGTCGAAATGTGTACCTTCTGTTCCTTCGGTTGCTTGTAGTACTCCTATTGCATTGGAATGGGATGCTGCTTTTAAAAATTTAAACGATCCTTCAGGACGCTCTGTAAAAAGCGTTCACGAAGATGGATATGAATAAATGTAGAATGGAAATTGCATAATTTATAATTATTATAAAGGTTGATCTGAATTACTCAGGTCAGCCTTTTTCATTATCCAGTACTGGATTGACGAGTGCAAAACCAGCTTTACGACTATACAAGCTAACTTCACAACCGCGGAATCAACTCAACAACCGTATAATTCAACTTTACAACCGCGAAACCAACTCTACAATCGTATAAGCCAACTTTACGACCGCGAAACCAACTCTACAATAGTATAAGCCAACTTCACAACCGCGGATCCAACTCTACAACCGTATAAGCCAACTTTACAATCGTATAACCCAACTCTACAATAGTATAAGCCAACTTTACGACCGCGAAACCAACTCTACAACAGTATAAGCCAACTTTACAATCGCGGAACCAACTCTACAACCGTATAAGCCAATTTTACAACCTTCATTGCCGTCACTTTCAAGTGACGGATAAGGATATCAATGCCAATTTCTAAGTCGGCTTTAGCCAAAATATACAGTTGAAATGTTTGGCTAAAGCCGGCTATTTCTCTTTATTTTGACCGTCCTTTAAAAAGGACGGCAATTAATAACCCTAACAATCAAACGAATTAAAAATGTGTTTTTTTTGTTACAATTATATACAATTAAATTTGTTAGTTTAGATTATTATTTTTACTTTTACCACGTTTTTTACATAAATAACTTATTTACCTTTTTAATTATATTTGAAATGAACAATTACCAAAAAGCAAGACTCAGCTCCAACAAGCAGATTGTGATCGAAGCAGAAACCGATGCGGCCGTAGTGGCTGTTATTCCAACCTTCGTAAGAGGCATTGAACAACTGAAAGTTATCAACAGCGAAATCGACGATCTATCCGCGACTCAAAGTCAGGATCTGACCGGAATTACCGATGACAAGAACGATGTACAGCAAGAAGTCATCGATTATCTGCTTGAATTTTCGGGAGCTATCCACTCCTACGCCGGACAACAAGGCAACAAAAGCCTGCAAGCACTGGTTAACTTCAAACCTACAAAAGTAGTGCATCTCGATCAGCACGAAATTATTAATGCAGCCACTACCGTGCTCAACGAAGCCCGCAAAGTATCACCCAGCGAACTAACCAACGAAGGAGTCACTCCCGATGAGATAACCCGGTTCGACGATGTGCTTACCCGACTGAAAGGCTATAGCAACACACGCCACACAGCAGGTATCGACCAAAAGGATGTCACCCGTCGCATTGCCGAACTCTTTGCCCAAGCTACCGACATTAAGAAAAACACACTCGACCGCCTGGTTCTACAGTACGAACGCAAAGCACCGGAGTTTTACAACAAATACAAAACAGCATCTAACGTCACCTACCGCCGTGCTGCTAAGAAAACCGACGCTGTAACAGAAGTGAAAGCGTAAAAACCTGAACTTTCCCAATCAGTCAGTACGGCAGATTAGGAAAGTTTTTTGTATAAAAAAGACATACACTGCTCCTAATGTGGAGATATGCGAACAAGGAGTTCGCATAGCGGAATTTAAGTTCGCATAGCAGTTCGTTAGCACCAATAATAAAAAAAACAAATATGACAGATTCTCTTATTGAAATATCTGATAAGTTCCTTGTATTCTTTGTTGACGGACGTGGAGTCAGAACTGACATAGAACTTAAGGATTTTATTAAAGACAACTCAATTGAAATAACAATTCCAGAGATTGTAAACATACTTGTAACATATAAATTAATTGAGAGAAGTCCAGCAAATACAACTTCTGTAAAACACCTAACTCCAGACGGTTTTAAAGCTGCAAAAATTGGGACAAGAAAATTTCTAAAAAGAAAACGACAAAACGAATATGTAAACGAATTATGGTTTAAAATATTAGTGTTTTCTATCCCGACTATAATATCAGTTGTATCAGCGTACTTTACTTATAGCAATTATGAGAGACAAGACAGAGATGCTGAAAGAAATTATACCAAATATCAAGTAGATTCTGTTTTCTCGACTTTCAAAAAAGAACTCAATAGACAAAACAACTCGACTAAATCTGATTCTACGAAATATATGCTTCATGACAAGAATAAATTAAATGTAAATAAGAAAAAATAAATTACTGGTGCTAATACATAGGACTTCATGTGGTCGGCACGACCTAGCATGAAGTCAGGGTTGCACTACATCCTGCGGTGCTTTTTTAGAACGAACGTTAAAGAAAGTGGTTGTAATGCTATGGAGTTAGCGGGATA